>JGI12635J15846_10000052_pt1 | contig 73230 bp, 57 predicted proteins | sample BlaSpr_A8_OM2_M2_FD_15846 | JGI IMG/M metagenome (IMG submission 15846)
CCTGAACTTCCTTTCGGCAGTGAGGAACATCCCGCACGCCTCCCGCATCGCCTCGGACTGATCGCCCTCCTCGTACATCGTTCGCACCTGAGCGGTGCCGTCATCGCTGATGTGCGTCGAAACAACCTCGTCGAACATTTCCACGGTCATTCCTCCTCAAATCGGTCTCTGCCCAGCGGTCTCGCAGCGCACATTTCATTCACTCGCCTGAAGCCTTTGTCCTCTTCGTTGCCGAGACCGAGCGCCAAGTTGATCTCCCAGCAAAGCGACCTGACGGACACGAGCAGGGGGCAACGCCCCTCTTGGTCGTGTACGCACGAGGAATGGACGGAGATGAGTTCCGCGAGAAGCTCGGGCGTCATCCTCGGGCGTTTCCCGGCGCACACCAGCAGCGCCTCGTCCGCGACCTTCCGCTTTTCGGCGATGCTCGCCTTCGGCATGACACCGGGAAGGTACTCGAACATGAGGAAACCGAGAAGCCAAGCCTTCTTGTATTCGGGGGTTGTTATCTTTTTCGGCATGATAATCACCTTGCGCGTCGGACGCGTCTCCAGCACCAAGCGAACGCCAACGGGCTGAAGGTCGCTGCCGGGAGCCAAGCAAAGCTGCGGGTCAGGAAGAGGAACGCGCCCTCGGCGACATAAGAGAAGAACAGAGCGCCGAACATCCAGCACGTTGCCTTCGCCGATGCGACCAGCAGCCCTCCCTGCTCCTGCCTTCGCTGGCGGACAGCGTCCGCACCCTGACGCCAAGGGACATTGCTAAGCTGGCTGTAAATCAAGACCCAGAAGCAGCACGACCAAGGCCCTGCCCAGAACAGGAACTCCGCGCCGTCCGGCGTGCGGCACAGGCTCAGGGCGGCGAGCGGCAGGCACGTCGCCACCGGCACGAAGGCGATGAGGATGATCAGGGACTTCAGCAACCCCTTGATCAAGCGGTTGCCTTCGCCGCGGGCTTGGGCTTGCGGATGCTCATCATTTTGTCCATCCGAGGTGACGATTTTATAGATTCCTCACCAGCGTGCCGCTGCTTCACCTGCTCAGTTCCTCCTGTCAATCGAATAAAGTTGGGTTCTGCCCGTGGCTCGCCGGAGTCGAAGCGCTGCTTCGACGCAGACCGTCGCCTCTGGAGCCAAGATGCTCATGTTCTTGCAAACTTCATCGTCCAGCAGTTGCGCGATCTCGGAGTTGCCGAGCAGCCGCAGCCGTCTGGATAGCTCGGCGGGGATCAGCAGTGCCGCTGCGAGTCGTTCCGCTGGATTACCGGAGCGACCTCGCTTTCGCTGTTCCTCCATAAGCTCTCGAATCGTCAACTTGCCCTCTGCCTAAGTAATACAGGCGAGCCCTCGAAATCGTCCAGATGACTTTTCCCGAGTCATTTCAATGAGATGGAGCCAGATATCCGAGAGAGCCTGTGTTCCGTATTATCGGTACGGGGTCTGTTGCAGATGCAGAAGATTATGGCAGTTCAGGCGACTTCTTCTCATCGGGCGTTGGCGAGATCGAGTCATTCACATGAAGCAATCGACGTGGTCGGCGTCCAGCTTTGCGCTTATGCACCTCTTCCTCATCGAGGGGGACTTGGATTCAGGCGTGTTCGTAAAGGACGACCTTCGGGGCGTGGAGGAATTCAACAAGAAGCGCCTATCCGAAATCACTGTCGCCGCAGACTACTTCAACAAGACGTCTCGTATTCCCCCTGCTAAGACGATGCGACGGCTCCTTCAAGGGGTCGGACGATGACCTGCCAACTGACACCTCGCCACGGTGGCCAAATCTGCGGCGAACCAGCAACCAAGAAAGTACGGGACACCTACAACGATGTTGCCCCATCTGGGCGTGCGACTTCCATTATGAGCAGGCTTCAACACACCCAGACTTCCATCTCCAAGTCGCCGCACCTGCAATGACGGATCACGGAGAGAATCTTGCGATGCAACCGGGAGTTTGGATTGATGGATGTTTGGGGCATTCGGTGTTCAATTATTTCCACCAACGCTTTGTACAGGGCCTCATCGCCCTAACACGGGCATCTGGAGCGGCATAATCCCGTTTTTCCTTCCAGACCAAGTATTAGGTCTCAGAGGGAAACAAGAATGGGAGATTTGCTTCAGACCGAGAAAGACTGCCGTATTGAGAACACAGATTGCCTGACGCTGATGGCTGGGATTGCGGACAACACGGTCAACCTGTGGAACTGCGACCTGCCTTACGGCATCTCGCGGGAGACTGGATTCAAACACGGGAACAATCCATCCTACAACAGGCTCAAGGTATCAATGGATTTCGGCGAATGGGATAAGCGGGAGTTCCCACTTGCCGAAGCGGTGGCCGCGGCATACCGCACGCTGGTCAAAGGTGGCACCGCAATCTTCTTCTACGACTGGATGAAGGTCACTCTGCTCGTTACCGCGATGGTTGCCGCCGGGTTTGCGCAGCTCCGCTTGATTGAGTGGGTCAAGACCAACCCTACGCCGTTGAACCAGAGCGTCAACTACCTGACCAACGCGAGGGAGGTCGCGGTCGTCGGAGTTAAGGGCGGGAAACCCACCTTCCACGGTAAGTACGACAACGGAATCTACTCTTTCGCCATAGCTCGCGCCCGGAAAGGCGAGGACAGGCACCCAACGCTGAAGCCAGTAGACCTTATGGTTGAGCTCACGGAAAAGCACACGAATCGCGGTGACCTCGTTGGTGACTTCTGTATGGGCTCGGGCACGGCGGGAGTCGCCGCTCTCCTGACTGGTAGGCGCTTCGTCGGGTCGGAACCAGAACCCAGATGGTTCAAGGCGGCTGAGGGCCGCCTGAAAAAAGCGCAATCCATACGAATGACTGGAGGCGGTAAATGAAGACAGAAAACGATCCGATGGACACAGCGGCGGCGAATCACCGCGCGTGCGGATACTGTGAATACATTTGGGAGACCTACAACCCGGATTTTATTCTCCTGCCCTGTTTTGAGACGGCAATTGTAAAACACGGCGGCAAGGGGTACTGCGACTTTCACTACGACATCGTCCTTGAGGAAGAAGCGGCGGAAGCGGCGGACAACTATTACTGAAACCACGCGGGATTGTGCCGTCCAGCCGTTCGTCGAGAATTCATCCCGACAATGAGGTTCCTTCGTCAACTGCCAAATGCTCGATGGCAAAGGACAGATGATGTGATCGGGGCGGGGGAATGGCGTCAGGATATTGGCGACAAATTTTGCCATTCCTGCAACGGAGGCTTAATTCTCGTCGGGTAGCGGTTGACTACGTCGTCGCGGGTGGGAGTGTCCATCCTGGCGATCTGCGTCGAGGTCGTGATGCGAATCTCATCGACGTACACCTTCCGTCCGCGATCCAAGGGACCGTCAGGATCGAGATGGGACGGGTTCGGGCTTTGCTGGAAGTGGCGGACTTCGTCGGCGACGTCTTGGAAGTCACGCACCCGAAGTTCCCTGCGCTCACGCAGAGCCTCCGCAAAGATGTCCAGCGTTCCGGCTAAGGTCTCCCGCTGTTCGTTCGTCAGAGCTACCTTGGGATTGTTCTCATTCATTTCAGGTCGATACTCCCATTGCCCGCTTGGCGTTCAAGAACCTGTTCTTCTTCCGTTGCGTGCTCCACATCGAAGCCGACTATCGCAGCCTTGACTTTGGCGGTGCCCTCTTCCCAGCACACATGCTTCTCACCGGGTATCAGAAGCTCAAGGCAGTCCGGGTTCCCACAGCGAGGCGGGGTTGCCTTTGGTTTTGCTTTTGTCTTCGCTTGCGAACTCAAAGCCCCTACGGGGTTTCCGGTTTTGTCTTTGCTTTGCTCTTGGTTTAGAAGTGAACTACTCGACCGTGCCGCCACAGGCGGCTTCGTGGATGAACTTCCAGATTCCAAACCAAATTCAAAAACCGGATTAAATCCAGATTCGGTTCTTGTGGAAGAAGGCTGGGTACCTCCACGAGGTAGGCTGGGTTTTTGTGAAGGTAGGCAGGGTTCTTCTGAGAGAAGGCTGGGTTCTTTTGGCTCCAAAGTGTCGTCAAGGCTGTCGTCAGTTTTGTCGCCACTTTTCTCAGCCGGGCAACCTTCATACCACCGCTCAATGACTTCCATATCCAGCCAGTAGGTACTGTGCTTTCTACCGCCGCCTCGCTCGTACTCCTTGAATGCCCCCAAGCCTAGTAGAGCATCCACTGATCTGCTCACTGCTGATTGGGCAAGCTGGGTGATCTCAGATAGGGTCTCCAGCGACGGCCATGCCTTGTGCAATTCGTCCTTGGAGTTGGTGTGCTTCGCGATGGCAAGCAGCACGAGCTTAAGGGTAGCCTGCTCGAAGCCCGGCACTTTAGGGATGTAGGATGTGAGCACGGTTTCTACGTCTTGGAAGCTCATTGCGACGCCTCCGCTTCCTCGCGGGTCATGAAGCAGCCGCCCTTGCACTGACCGCCCCAGTTGTCGCGGGTGTGCTCAGCACAGAACTCGTCGTCCGGTTGTGCGAAGTTGCCACACCCCAGTTCGAATCTAATTGGTGGAATCGTCGGCGCGTCGTCGTGTAGGAGGAACGCGGCTAGGTCTATCTTTTTAGGGTTGCTCATTTTGCACCATTTCGTGTCCGCACCTTTGAACGCCCGCCGAGGCGCGCCGTTGAAACCCTGAGGCGGGTAGGTGCAAGAAGGAACCCGCCCCCGGTTTTGATCTCTGGTCGCCCAGCGATCCGGCTTCTTAATAGATACTCATAGTCAGCCGACTTTCGACTTATTGCCCGGCACCCACCTGTCACTACGAGGCCCGCCCCTTCGGCGAGGTAGCCCCATCTCCTCAGCCCAATAGCCCAACGTTCTCAGGCAGATCCCAAGCTCCTTGACGATGTCGGCATAGGACAGCCCAGCACTGTAAAGCTCGTGGAACTTCTGCCTGATCAGGTCTGACTTCATGCCAAAGGTTTAGGTATCGCGGAAATTTGCACTGATTGTTGCTTTCGAATTTGCCGCTACCGATCTCTGGGGTAGGCGGACGCGCAAGGGTCACCGGGAGAAGCAGACTGTGACCTAATCGCAACTTCAACCGCCCGCCGTTCAGGGAGATCATCATGGAGGAGAAAAACAAGCCAGACACGCCGAGGTGCGAATTCAAGGGTGCTGTACCCCATCCTGCCCGTCCTGCCTATCAATTGGTGTGGGACTTGCCCAGCGGTGCGGCGGTCAAGTGGTCTTGCGCCGAGCACAGGTACCGCTTCGGTGGAAATCGCGGCTACTGGGTGAACAGAACGGAAGGCTACGCGGACAACGGGAATTCGCGCAGTCACGAGCTTGATGCGCTGCTGAACTTGCCAGTAGAAAATCGGCTGGGCGATGACGTGGAGGAGAGGCTGCGCACCTGCGTCGATTCCGACTGCCTCAATCTTGCCCGGCGTGGGGAGTTCTGCAACGAGTGCCAATCACGCTGGGCGGACGACCAACGCGCCAAAGCCCGGCGCGAGCGGCGATCCATCAACGTGCAGAGAGGATTCTGACCCAGCACGGGAGCTGCGGCTGGCGGCGAGATACCCATTTTCGGAAGCGGCACCCGGGTTCGCCTTCAGTCTCATTGCCGCGCCGAACTTGAATTGGACGGATGATTCAAGGATCGTCGCGGGATTCCCCAGCGCACCACAGCCCGCCCAAACTTTACAGTTCGTCCACGCCGTCTGGCGACAGCGACGCCAGCAGCTTCGCCTTGTAGTCGGTGTAGTCGTGCCTCTCGCACAGGTGGTGTCCGTCGAGGACGACCGTCGCTGGCTTGCGGCACGGCAGGTAGCTGCCCAGCCCGCCCGGCAGGGGGTCGCCGTCCGTGTCATAGCGGCCATTCCAGCTTACGTCCATGTCGCAGCCCAGATAGTAGGCGTCCCGCATTAGGCGGTCGATGGCGATTGCGATGTCCGCCCATTCGTCGTGATCCGAGCCTGAATCCGTCACGACCGCAATGCTGTCGCCCTTGACGAAGACCAACCTGTCAGGCTTCGGGCACGGCTCGTTTGATTGGTAGTAGCGCCCATAGACCAACTGGGACGCCAGATCGTTTGCTTCGTTGAAAGTGCTCATATCTGTTTTCTCCAAAGTAGGGGGCGCTTCTGAGGAACTCCCCCTGGATTCCCGGCTCGGATGGAACCGGGCTCTTACATCCTTTATTACTGCGTTTCCCCTGCCTTCGGGGATTCCGCCCGCTCCCGTGGCTCGATCTCCAGCCTGGCATGCCTCCCGCGTGCCGATGTAGAGAGTTACGGCGTTTTAGAGAATTCGCGAGTTATGAACCTATTTAAGCCGTTGCCGCTAATGCGGAGGGTCGCCCCTACGCCATTGCTCAAAGTAGAGGGTTTTAACCTGAAACAGCCAATCTAGACGCAACGGGTCGAGTCAACTCTCAGTCGCCCTGAGTGCCCGTTTTGCGGTAACGAGTATCCTCTCGGTTTGCAGAGTCTCTAGCAGCTTTGCTCTGGCTGTCGAGCCACGCCGAGTAAGACATGGTTACGTTCACATCGTCGTGACCCGCCCATTTCTGCACGGTGCGGAGGTCCTCGTGGTCACGGAGTTTGTTCGTGATGAACGTGTCGCGGAAGCGGTGCAGTTTGACGTTCGCCACACCGGATTTCTTCACGGCACGCTTGACCTTGCGAAGGAAGTGTCCGTCCACCTTGCCGTCTGCGTTCGGGAAAAGCAGCCCCTTGCCGAGCGCCAGCAGTTCCTCCAAAAGGGAATCGCTGATGGGAATGCTGCGGGTTCCTGCTTTCGTCTTCAGCTTCCAGACGTTTCCACGCGAACGGCACTTCTTGCAATCGCTGCACGGCTTCTGGCGGATGAGGATTTTCTTCGTCCGAGGACTGCTGTCGGTGTCGTTCAAGTGCGCGACCTCCATATCCCTGCATCCCATTGACCTGAACAGCCGCACCGACAAATTCGTCTTACCCTTTGTGTGAGTCTCAAGGGCGACGATCTCCGCGTCGCCGTACGGCTCCGGAGGATTCTGCTCGTACTCCGGCCAGTCACTCTTTTGGATGTTGAGCTTGAGCCGGAGCCACTGGTTGAAGAACGTCACGACCGCCATCATCTGCTTGCCGACGTAGCTCGGGTCATAGTCGGCCATGACTTCCTCCTCCGAAGCTTCTCCCACGCTTTCCGCTCCTCGTCCTGCTTCTAGCAGAACGCCTTAGCCGTAAGGAAGTCCGTGGACTCCAAGGACTGCTTCAGTGCGAACTTTTTCATATCTCCTCCGCAGGCTTCACCAGCGTCAGGCACGCCGAGCAGATGTTGGCACGCACGCCGCTGTCAAACTTCACCACGACTTCCGCATCGTTCGTGCATCCCATCGTCTCGCACTTCGGCGTCTCAACTGGCAACTCGTCTGGGATGCTGAGGAACAAACGGTCTGCATCCTCCCCCCCCCAACCGATCACCTTCAACTCCTTGAGTGCCGCTTCTATCTCGGCGGCGAACTCCCGCCACTGCCTCACTGTCAGTATCCGACCATCCTTGGTCTCAATCATTTAGCCACCGCCACGTAACCGTTGGGCAGCTTCACGTAGGGGCCGCCAGTGTCAGCGGCGTTCAGCTTGTCAACGGCAGGCTGCGCCGTGCTGGTCTTGCGGAACCAGCCCTTCTTGGGGTCTGTCTCGTGGGGTGCTGCGGTCAGTAGGTCAATAACGTAGTACGACCCGAGGCGTCCTTGACCGTAGGCGTCCTTGCCGTCAACTAGGTTGCTTCCGATGGCGTACCTCACAACAGTTGCTTTGTTCATAACTTCCTCCTTTGTCTCCCTCAATTTACTTAGCTGCCGCAAACGGCGCGGATGATTCCAATCTTTGGTCACATTCTGCTGCTGTACTTTGGTAACAAATAAAAAAAGGCGACCGCGAAGTAGCAGGGCAGCTATCTACCCTGATTCTTCGCGGTCGCCTCGGATGTTTCTCCGTTGACCTACGACTCGGTGTTTTGAGCCGGGCTGCTTCTGCTTCCACCTCCGCGCCCCTAGCGTCCGGGCAGTGCCGGGTTTCGGGAACTTACAGTCTTGCTGCGTGGCTGCCCTCTTGTCCCCGACTGTCCTCAGGCGTCGGTGGGGCTTGACTCTCGTATTGTTAGATGCCGGGAACGGCGAATCGGCGCAGACCGCGAAGGGGAACGCTGCACTGGGCGCGGCTTTTCACGCGAGCAGCTAATTTGAGGTTCTTTGGGCACCGCTCTGCAATTTGAGGAGTTTCGAGGCTCAGTTACACGAGATCGCTGCGGTCACGCCATCCATACCTCAGATTTCCAGTCCGATTGGGTATTTTGATAGTGAGCTACGCAGGTCTCACGATGACCAGACGCAGCGCACCATTGAAGGACAGCCCCCTTGGAACAGTGTCTCCAAATTTCCGGCTCGATACCCGCGCCCGATGCGGGTGTCATCCTGTTCCCTCGCCCAGAATCCGTGGCGGTGCAAGGACAGAAGTCGTCACAAGCCTCCGTTCGTGGCATCGGGTCGGGGCGCTCGATAGAGCCTGCGGGTCCGGGGCATCAGCCCGCCACGTTGCAAACTCCTTCCGGCGTGGCAGGCAAGACGGTAGAGGCAAATTTCCCCGTCACGACAGGGGCGATTCTGTCTTCCATAGGAGCGCGTTCCGCCCCGTCGGACCTGTTCGACTTGCTTGAGAGCAAACCAGCGTGGTCTATCGAGGCACTGGCTGAAGTGCTTACCGTTTCGCCCAAGACGCTGTATAAGCAAGCCAAGCGCGGCAACTTTCCGTCCTTCCGGATTGGTTCGTGCGTTCGTGTGTACGGCAAGGGCCTCGCTGACCACCTTCGAAGCAGGATGAAGAGGTGAAAGGCTTGCCTCTTCAGGAACCTTTCCTGCCCTAGCTATCTCAGGGGCTTCTTCGACGATTCTGGAAAGCCGAGGCTCGAAGGCATCGTCCCCTCCGATCCCGAACCAGTGTTCGGGAGGACGTAGAGATTAGCCAGCCATCCGGGGCAATTATCCGCAGCCCCGATATACCGAGCCAAGGTTTCCAGATCGGAATGTCCCATCCATTCCATCACTTTTCGGATGTCGTTCCGCTTCAGTGCGTATGAGGCAAAGCTCGACCGAAAATAGTGAACGTGGAAACGGTGACACTCCTTCCGGGCAGCGCAGCCCCGGCAGAAGCGGCAGTTCAGCCCGGCTTTCCTCGCCTTGGATTTAAGAGCGTAGAGAATTTTGACGTTAGGCAGATCGTTCTTGGTGCCCAGTACGAAAACGGCGTTCGGACGAAGCGCACGTAAGCGCAGCAACTCATCTCGAAGTAGAGGGAACAGAGGTATATCGCGGGCCTCGCGATCTTTGAGTTCAAACTTTATGGTCTTTTCTTTGTGATGTATCTCGTAACCTGCAAGACGAATCACGTTTGCTTCGAAATCTACCTGCTGCCAGAGCAGGTGAGCCAATTCGTCGTCGCGCAAGCCAGTAAGCAGCGCGACCATAAAGAGGGCGTGATGGTATGGATCGCAGACCGCGAGAAGAGCAGTCAATTCAACGCCGCTGTAGATACGGACTTTCTTTTTCTCGTAGCTCTTCAGTCTCTTGTGGATGGAAGGAGTGATGAGTCGCTTCGGCTCCAATCCACAGTAGAAGAGAAAGCCACGGAGACTCGTGTACCGCCGAGCGCGAACCCCGTCAGAGTAACGCTTGTCCAACGCGTCGCAGTACCGGATAACATCCGTTTCTGTAATGTCTTCTGGAACTGCCTTTCCACAAACGCGAACAAACTCCTCGACGATGACTGTGTAGAGCTTGATTGTGTCCTCGTCTAGTTTGAGCGATGGGCTGCGCTTCTGTTCAAGGAACTCACGACTGTACTCTGCAAGCGACTTCCGTTTGATCGGGACGGACGATGGAAAGATATATCCAATCGCTTTGCCTGAGTTCTTCAGCTTTAGTTCGGATTTCGCCTGCCGTAATTCATCCAAAGCCTCCGAGGGATCATTCCCGAGCTTCTTATACCGAGGCAGCCGCCCATCGAAGTAACGGAGCACAAAATGCCCGTCCGGGGCGTACACCTTCCGCTTGTCTTCCCATTTGCCAAGAAGCATGAAATCGGGAGCAACTTTTCCCGTCTTGCCGATGATTGCCTTCCCCCGCCGCCAGCCGAGTCCCGGAATCTTGGCGCAGCGGAGCAAGGTGACGCGTTCGTTTGCCATTGCCACTAGGGTTCCTTTGGTCCCAAATGGCTAATACTGGGTTTTCCGAAATTCGAGCTAAATTCGAGCTAAGAAAACTCGGTATCGGGCAATGTCTTGTAAGTTGTTTGATTTTCAGCGGTTTCAAGACACCCTTCGCCGTCGCAATGTTCTCCCCCCCTCTCCGCCAGATTCCCTAACTTGGAAACCTTCGTCCTCCAGTGCAACTGTGGACGGTAAAGTGGCGCCGGATTTGTGGTGAGTGGCGCCGACTACGACAACTATTATGTCTGGATTTTTCCGATGTCACCTGTTAACCAACGGGTTGCTAGTTCGAATCTAGCCGGCGGAGCCAAGCACCCTTTCTCATGGCTGCGAACAGCCTTTCCCATGCTTCAATTTTGCGGATTACTACCAGACATGAACCGCGGTGATGCGCGGTGGTCCCGAGCGGCCTTGAATCACTTGCGTTTCGAGAACGATTTCAATATTTTTCTGTTTCCAGTTCTGCGGCATCTGTTTCAGCATGTCTTCCATACGATGAGCATCGACTAGAAACTCGCCAGCGGCAACAGTTCCGCCTCTTCCAATCCCGGCGGCCACCACAACGAACTGATCGGTATTGGGATCCACCAGGCGCGCGGCGATGGCGTAATCCTTGTAAGTTCCGGTCTGCTGCTGCACCGAACGATCCAGCATCCACCCGCGATTGCCGGGATTGGCGCGGTCCTCGATCCAAAATTGAGTCATCTCCTTGTCGTTCGCGAAGTGGAATCGTAAAGGAGAGGTCAGCCGCAGCGTCCATCCATTGTCGAACGCACCGATGAAAACAGAAGGGCCGCGGCGGAGATCGGTAAGGCTGGTGCTGGCCTCGCCTTGCACGCGATAGGTTTTTCCATAGGTGCGGAGTAATCCCGCAACATTAACCAGCGGACTCACGTCATCAATAATAATCGTCACCATGCTGTCCGTCAGTGTCACTTCACGCTGTGGATCGGCCGCGTCGCGCAGCTTAAGCGTTGAATACTGGCTCTGGTCGGCGATGCAAAATAGCACGGGCTCTGAAGACTTCACGAACGGTTCCCAAAACTGCCTCAGTGCCGGCGGCCTGGAGGCGAACCAAATTCCCGTCACAGCTCCCACCAGCAATAGCAGGAGGAACGCCACCGCAAGCTTCCCACCAGTAAGGACTGATCGGCCGGAACGGGAAGTTGGGATAGCTGCATCATTGGGATGAATCGAAGTAGCGTCGTCGGTGCGGCTCAGGGCATCTGTCGGACTTGCCGACAGACCAGAAGGACGTCCGGGCCAGGAATACTGCGGTGCATAAGAACCGGCGGGCAAGTACAACCGAATCTCCTGGCTGTGCTTGGGGTCCTGATAATACTGCTCGATGCGCTTGCGAATCTCCGCGGCGGTAACACGAACAATGGGGTCGGTGTTGGTGTCATAGTCGGCGGGCCGGCCGAAAATCTCGATGCCCAGGATTCGCTCTTTGAGTTGATCCGTCTGGCCGGCCAGGGAACGCGTGACCACGAATTTCAGGAAACTGGGATAGCGTTTGCTGGAATTAAACAGGGGCGTAGCGAGCAACTTTTCGAGTTGCTGCTGAACGGCGGTCTTTTCGAGTTCGCTGGAAGGTGTCCAGCTCTCCGTTACCTGCTCTACTAGCAAGGTTCCCCTAACGCCCCAACCCGGCTAAAGAATGTCGCTGCACCGCGCAACGCAGCACCGAATTCCCGGAATCCGGCTATCGGAAAATATGTTTCCTCAGATGCTACAGCGCTTTTCCGTCAACTGCAACGTAAAACCCGGATTCTCCGGCTCTTTTCGGTCCATTTACCTCCGTGTAACATGTTGGAAATAAAGCGTGTAACGCTCGCTTTCCTGTTTTATCTTTCTTAACCTGATTCCTTTACCAGCAAACCATTGCCAGCCTGCATAGGAGTTTTCTATAAGTTGCACCAGTCTTTTGGATGGTGTCCAGTTGCTCCCCTTCCGGTTTTCGGAGCCGGGCGCCTCCAGCGGTAACGAAACGCAACAGGGTGTGGTCGCAGTGCGGGGTGGCATTCCGGCTTCAGCCAGAATGTCCAGGAGGGATTTCCTTATGTTCGGTAAAGCAAGTTCTTGGAAGCTGCGCTTTTTGCTCGTCGCTTTTGCGGTCATTTTTCCATTGTGCGGACAGGGCTTTGGCCAGTCCCAGGCAATTACCGCGTCACTCAGCGGAACTGTCCTTGATCCGTCCGGCCAGACGGTTAGCGGGGCCAAGGTAACCCTGGTAAGCCCCGAACGAGGGTTATCCCGCACCTACGTGACCTCGGACAACGGACTCTACTCCTTCACGCTCCTCCCGCCCGCTACCTACAGGCTGCAGGTGGAGGCCGCCGGGTTCAAGCACTACAGGCAGGACGGAATCGAGTTAATACCCGGGCAGAACGCCGAACAAAAAGTCGGTTTGATGGTCGGAGCAATTTCCGAAAATATCGAAGTCACCTCTCAAGCGCCGCTGATGAACGCGGAAAACGCTAATATCTCGTCGGATATCTCCGCCAGACAAGTGGTGGAACTCCCACTGAACTTTCGAAGCGTCATCGGTTTGGCCACTCTGAACTCTTCGGTCAGTAACGCCGCGGAAGACCAGATTGTGGGAGCCCCGGCTAGTTCCGGAAGCGCCGATCAGGATGTTTCGTTCCTGAATTTCGGCGGCACTTTCTTCAACACCGCTGCCTACCTGCTGGACGGAACCTATGACACGCGCCTCGATTGGGGTGGCGTGATCTATGTTCCCTCCGTGGACGCCGTGCAGGAGTTCAAGATTCAGACCAACGCGTTTACCTCGCAGTATGGCTGGAGCAGCGGCAATGTCATCAACGTCGTGACCAAGTCCGGTTCCAACGGGTTCCACGGCGACGCTTACGAGTTCTACCGTAACAGCAGTGTGGAATCGAGAAACTTTTTCAATAACGGCCCGCAACCCAGCTTCACTCGCAATCAGTTTGGCGGTACGGTTGGCGGCCCTATCCGCAAGAACAAAACCTTCTTCTTTGGGTACTACGAAGGCCGGCGTCAGGCGACACCCGCAACTTTCTTGGGCACCATGCCCACCACGGACCAAAGGAACGGAAACTTCTCCGCGTTCCTGGGTGCTCAAACCGCTGTCGATTACCTCGGGCGGCCGATTTACAGCGGTGAAATCTATAACCCATTTAGCACGCGCCAAGTCACATGTGGGGGGACGGACCCCGTCACGGGGGATAGTGTCAGCAATTGCCCAGCGAACGCTCCCCCAGGCACGATCAAATACATTCGAGATCCCATCTCCGGCAACATCCAAAGTGGACTGGGTGTCACGAACATCATTCCGGGGCCGCTCATGGACACCATTGCCAAAAGTATCGCGACCGGGACATATTGGCCAAGCCCCACGGGCAACGGTCTCGTCAACAACTTTACGGGCGCGGCCTCTGCCCCAGCGCATTCCGATGAGTATTCCGTGCGGATCGACCACAATTTCACCGACAATGATCGCTTCAATGCGCGTTGGTCGCAAAAATACGAATCGAAGGTAAACTTTCCGACCTACTATGGGGCTTCGGATCCGGGAGGTCCCGGCGTAACCGCTCCCAATAATCGATATAGCATCAACGCGGGGTACACCCACGTTTTTAACCCGACCTTTGACGTCAGCCTGAATTTCGGGGTGAATCGCCACGTCGAGCAGTCCACGACACAAAGCTTTGGATTCAAAACTTCGACTCTAGGATTACCATCCTTCATCGATGGGATTGCCCCATCGTTCCCTCAAATTCAGCCACAGAATTACGCTTACCTCGGGGCGCCGGTCAACCTGGACAACTACATAGTGCCGCAAACCATTTGGACCAGCTCGGTCGACTTCACAAAAATCAGGGGTAGGCACAGCATCGGATTTGGTTTTATGGACGTGTGGGGCCGCATTGACGGCGGCCACTATGCCAACACCACTCTTCAGTTTCAAACTACCTCCACGGCGGGGCCTGATCCGCAACAATCAACGCCTGGGACCGGCAACGGCTTTGCTTCCTTCCTGGTCGGCGTAGGGAGCGGGACGGATCAGACGGGTTTCAACAAGTTTCCAGCCACGGATAAACACCTCCTCGGCTGGTATGTGCAGGACAGCTGGAAAGCCACAAACAAGCTCACCCTTAATCTCGGCCTGCGTTATGAAATCCAGACCGCCCCGACCGAAAGGCACAACGCGCAGCAGTTTTTTGACTTCACCGCGTCGAACCCTATCAGTGCTGCAGTTGGTTTCAATGTTCCAGGCCAGCTAGTATTCAACACGAGCAGCAACCGGGGCGTCTACAATACTTCCCACACCAATTTTGCTCCGCGCATCGGCGCTGCCTATCAGTTGCGCGACAAACTTGTGCTGCGCGGTGGCTACGGCATCTTCTTCGTCCCCAACTACTACGGCAACGGGCCAAACATCGGCTACTCGCAGGGCACTCCGTGGGTCACCACTCTCAATGGTGGGCTGAGCCCTTCCTCGACTCTCAGTGGAAATGCGAGCTTGGGATTGCCCAGTGCATTTCCAAATGGCCAAGTGCCTTCCACGGGCAATTCTCTGGGTGGGCTGACCGACGTCGGTTTTGGTCTTAATCCAGTCACGGACCCGGTCCGGCACTCTGCGTATGTGCAGCAATGGATGACCGGAGTGCAATACAGTTTCACGAACAACGACTTGGTGGATATCAGCTACGTCGGCAATCACGGCGTTCACGTACTTTCGCAATACCTGGAGTGGAACGAGCTTCCGGTTTCGGCTTTGGCGTTGGGGAACCAGCTTAACCAGCAGGTACCCAACCCATTCTTTGGCACCATTAAGTCAAGTGGATGCGGCCTCAGCAATCCAACCGTTCAAAGAGGACAGTTGCTGCTGCCCTTCCCTGAATACTGCAGCGTGACGGAGGCGCAGCCCGCGGTCGGAGGGTCGACCTATAACGCTCTTCAGGCTACCTATACACATCGCTGGCACTCCGGTCTGGAGCTTAACGTTTCCTACACCTATTCGAAATTCATGGACAACGTCCAGGGAGCTTCCGGATGGGCATTTCCAGGTACAGGGAGTTCCGTGCGGAATTCCTACAATCTGGCTGCGGAGCGTTCCGTCGACGCAAGCGACCTCACCCACAGCCTCGTCATCAGCCACAACTACGAATTGCCCTTTGGAAAAGGCAAACAATTCGGTGCCGATTGGAACCGGCCAATGAACGCGGTTCTGGGGGGCTGGCAGTGGAGCGGGATCCTCACGGCGCATACAGGGTTGCCTCTTTCCATCACTCCGGCGCAAAACAATACCGGCGGTTTCGGTTTCAACCAGCGTCCCAATCGCGTCCCAGGAGTCAGTCCCGTGCCGCAAAGCCAATCGATCAACGACTGGATCAATGCAGCGGCTTTTTCGGAACCCGCCCCATTTACATTTGGAAACACCTCCAGATTCCTGTCCGACCTGCGCGCCCCTGGCTTCGTGAATTGGGATATGGGATTACAAAAATGGTGGAATTTCACGGAGACCATGCGTTTCCAATTCCGCTTCGAACTTTTTAACTCCTTCAACCATCCGAACTTTTTCACGCCGGACACCAATCTAGGCGACTTCAACCCCAATCCCGCCATCAACAATTTCGGGAGGATAACCAGTGCCTACCCGGCACGCAGTTTGCAATTCGCCGGGAAATTCTACTTTTAGTGTCTGGTGCAGACCAATCGTTCCCCCCAACACCCCGGGGGAGCGCGGGCAAGGCAGGCTGTATGGAAAGGTTTGAAGTCGAGGAGCCATTCCCAGCCTGCCGGCCCAGTTGTCCCGGTCAATACGGGCGGGATTTTGTGGCGATCGGGGAGAACTTCTGCGTGATTTACCCAAGCGAGTTAGATCATCTTCAGCATCGAACGGAAGTGCCTTCCCCTCGTCTATGTCGCGCGAAGGGGCATCAGGAATGGCTTGAGCCTTCACGGTACACCAGGACGGAAGAATGAAGACTCCGATATCGCCTAGAGGAATGCTGCGGTGCACCGGGTTCGTTCTGGTTGCCCTCGGTTTCAGTATTCAGGCAACCCCTGAAGCGTTTGCGTCAGGCCAGGAGAAGCCCAAGACCGAGCAGAATGCGGGCAAACCGCACGAGTCAGACACAAGCAAAGCCCTCCCGAATGGTATCGAGGTACGCCATGCAGGTATGCTGCTGGAAGTCCTCGCCCTGCGCGATGATGTCTTGCGCGTACGCCTCGCTGCAAACGGGGAGTTACCCGAAGACGCATCCTGGGCGGTTCCCGCGGAGATCCGCCGCCAGCGCGTTGAGGTAACTCCCGATGCCACTCCCGATATCGTTGGCTTTCACACCAAAACCCTGAGTGTCCGAATCGAGCGTGCGACGCTGCGGCTCTCCACGACAGATTTGCTGGGCAACGTGCTTCAAGAAGACGCCGACGGATGGCCCGCGGAATTCCACTCAAATGCCTTTCGCGTGTTCAAGAAAATGCCATTGGATGAACACTATTTTGGCCTGGGTGACAAAGTGGGACCTCTCGACCGCCGCGGTCAGTCCTTCCGCCTCTGGAATACGGATGCCTTCTGTTTTCAGGAATCGACGGACCCGATCTATAAAAGCATCCCGTTTTTTATGACCATGCGTGGCGGGCGCTCCCTCGGGTTTTTGCTCGACAATACCTGGTCCACCAGTTTTGATTTCGGCAAAAGCGAGCGAAACACCTATTCTTTTGCAGCCGAAGGCGGCCCGATCGACTATTACGTTTTCTATGGACCGGACCCGAAGCAAGTCGTTCAAACCTATGCCTGGCTCACCGGCTTGCCACCGCTTCCTCCCCTGTGGTCACTGGGCTTTCAGCAATCCCGCTTTAGTTACGAAACGGAATCTCGCGTGCGCGAAATCGCCTCGCGCTTAAGGGCCGACAAGATCCCCTCCGATGTGCTCTACCTGGATATCGACTTCCAGAAGGAGCATCGTCCTTTCACCGTGGACACGGATCGCTTCCCCCATTTTGAACAGATGTTGTCGGACCTCAAGCGCGAAGACTTCCACGTCGTCGCGATCACCGATTTGCACATCGCGCGTCTTCCCGGCGCTGGGTACGCACCTTACGACACAGGAATCGCCGCCGACAATTTTGTGAAGAATCCCGACGGCTCGGCGTATGTCGGCACGGTTTGGCCGGGACCTTCGGTTTTCCCCGAGTTCACGCAGAAGAAAACGAGGGATTGGTGGGGTTCGCTCTATAAGCAGTTCCTGTCGGAAGGCCTCGCCGGCTTTTGGAATGACATGAACGAACCCAGCGTTTTTCAGACCGACAATCTGACGATGCCGGACAATGTACAGCATCGCATCGACGAGCCTGGATTCCGGCCCCGAACCACAAGCCACCTGGAAATTCACAATGTTTACGGAATGGAGAATTCTCGCGCCACGTACGAAGGTCTACTAAAACTCAATCCGGACTTGCGGCCTTTCGTCTTAACCCGGGCCACGTACGCCGGCGGCCAGCGTTATGCGGCCACCTGGACCGGCGACAATACCAGTTCGTGGGATCATCTGCGATTGACCACCCCGATGCTTTTGAATTTGGGGCTGAGCGGCTTTGGGCTCAGTGGAGCCGACGTTGGCGGATTTATTGGAACTCCCGGGCCGGCTTTGCTCACGCGCTGGACCGAACTTGCCACTTTTCAACCCATCGACCGGAATCACACCAACAAGGGTTCCGGTGACAAGGAAGTCTGGGTGCACGGACCGGAACAAGAGGCCATCCGCCGCCGGTACATCGAGGAGCGCTACCGGTTGATGCCATATCTCTACACCGTGGTCGAAGAACTTTCGCGCACCGGATTGCCCGTCGTCCGGCCACTATTCCTGGAATTTCCTCAGGCCACAAAGGATTTGCAGCCTTTGGATCTCCGCGCGGGCAACGAATTCCTCTTCGGCCCCGACCTGCTCGTTGCTCCGCCGCCATTTCCGGAGCAACCGGAGGCGTATGCGCTCAAGCTTCCTCCGGGTGTTTGGTACGACTATTGGACGGGTGCAAAAATTCAGCAACCAGCAACGCAGGGCGACTCAAACACGACCGACCCACTGATTCAACCGAAGTTGGATGTTCTTCCCGTCTATGTGAGGGAGGGATCGATCATTCCATTGCAGCCGCTCGTTCAGAGCACCGATGAGAAACCGCAAGGCCCCCTCACTCTGCGGGTCTATCCCGGGAAAGATTGTCACGGGTCCGTGTATCTGGATGACGGCAAGACTCTGGCTTACACTCGCGGCGAATTCCTGCGCATCGAGTTTTCGTGTACGGTAAGCCCCACGGGGGTTTCGCTCCACGTCGGAGAGCGCCGGGGCGCCTTTCTTCCATGGTGGAAAACAATTCACCTGGAAGTTTACGATTGGCAGAGCCCGTTGGCCCATGTCACCCTGAAACACAAGCTGGCTGAGTTGCCGGATTCTGTGGATCCGGCCCGGCACGTGCTCACGTTGGAGTTTGGGGACGATCCCCGAGGTAGTGATCTGGAAATTCTTCGCGCGAACTGAACATCAAGGTGCGGGCGCATCGCCTATGCAGGAATCGGATTGCGCGCGCTTTAATCCGGAGAGCTCGAGAGAGAGATTCGAATTGTCTGCGGCACGATTCACCAAAGCCAGCGCCCTTGCGCTGCTCTGCGCGTTCAGCCTGATTGCCCAGACCCCGGCCCCCGGCTCCGGCCCACGGTTCGAGGTTCGCCTTCCCAAGGGTATTGATTTTGTTCTCTGCAACTCCCCGACTTCCCGAAAATACCTCATCGAGACCATGCCCGGTGGCGTCGCGCTCTTGGACTATAATAACGACGGCCTGCTGGACATTTTTCTTGTGAATGCCGGCCATGTTCGAGATCCTCTGCCCAAACTCCCGAACTTCGATCGCCACGAACCTTCCTATTGGAACCGGTTGTATCGTCAAAATAGGGATGGCAGCTTCACGGATGTCACCCAGCAGGCAGGCTTGGCAAACGTAGACGAGGGCGATTACGGGATGGGTGTGGCCGTCGGAGACTACGACAACGACGGCTATCCCGATATCTATGTGACCAACTTCGGGAAAAACATTCTCTACCACAATAATGGTGACGGCACATTTACGGATGTCACCGCCAAGGCAGGGGTGGCGGCGGGCGGCTGGTCGGTCTCCGCCGGCTTTTTCGATTATGACAACGACGGGCGCCTCGATCTGTTTGTCACCCGCTATCTTGATTGGAGCGTGGCGAACAGCAAAACCTGCGGCAACGAAAATGCCATGTACTGCCCGCCCACGGAATTTCCCGCCGTCGCCAACATTCTGTACCACAATCGCGGCGATGGCACATTTGAAGATGTCAGCGTCCCATCAGGCATCGCGTCGAAAAAAGGCCACGGCCTTGGAGTCGCCTTCGCCGATTACGATGGCGACGGCTTCACCGATATTTTTGTGGCCAATGACGTCACCAATCAGTTTCTCTTCCACAATAATGGCAACGGTACCTTCACGGAATGCGCTCTGGAATCCGGGGCGGCGCTAACCAGCGATGGCAAAATGCTATCCGGCATGGGCGTCGTCTTTCAGGATTACGACAACGATGGCCTCCCGGACCTTCTCGTTACACAGCTTCCTCACCAGCCCTACGTCGCCTTTCACAATGACGGTCACGGTTCGTTCAGTGCCCAGGAACTCGAAACCGGCTTCGGCGCGCTGTCCGGAAAATCCTCCGGCTGGGGAGTGGGTCTGGAGGATTTTGATAATGATGGTTGGAAAGACGCGTTTATCGTCCAAGGCCACGTTTTCGACAATGTGGAGAAGTACGACAGTTCGCTGCGCTACAAGGATCCTCCCCTGCTGGCTCTGAATCGCAAGGGACACTTCGAAAAGGGCGATGCCGGTTCGGATGTGCCGGTTGCCGGACGCGGTGCGGCATTCGGCGATCTGAACAACGATGGTTGGACCGATGTGGTCGCCACTTCGCTCGGCGATCGCCCGCAGTTTTTCATGAACCGTGGGGGGAAATTGCACTGGCTCACCATCACTCTTCAGGGCAAACGAAGCAATCGGGACGGTTTTGGCGCCCGTGTTAGCGTAAACGGCCAGGTCCGCTTCGCCACCGCCACTGGAAGCTATCTTTCCTCGAACGACAAGCGCCTCCATTTCGGCCTGGGCTCCGCGGAATCCGCCGACGTCGAAATCAAGTGGCCTTCCGGCATCCGCCAGGCCCTTCGCGGTGTGAGGACCGATCAATTTCTTACCATAGAGGAATCCGCACGGCCCTGATCCACGCACTGCCCTTCAAACGTTACGTGGGGAAAATCAATCATTTGCTGGAATCGGTGGGTTTGTCTCACAATCGGCGTCTGACAATGGCGGGTCGTTCAGGAGACACTTCGGACGCAGGCTTTGCCACGCACTGAAAGCTTACAGAGCGCGAAACAATTTCAGGAGGAATGCCTTGGCAAACTATATCGGCGCAATTGATCAGGGCACAACCAGCACTCGATTCATCGTGTTTAACCGCTCGGGGCGCGTCGTGTCGGTCGCCCAGAAGGAACACGAGCAAATTTATCCCAAGCCCGGATGGGTTGAGCACAACGCGGAAGAGATCTGGCAGCGTACGCGCGAAGTGATTGCGGAAGCCATGTCCAAAGGGAACTTGCAGCCGCAGGATCTGGCCGCGATTGGCATCACCAACCAGCGCGAGACCACCGTTGTCTGGAACCGCAAAACCGGCAAGCCATTCGCGAACGCCCTCGTGTGGCAGGACACGCGGGTAGCGGACTACGTCAGCGAACTGGCGAAAGCCGGCGGGCAGGATCGTTTTCGCGGCAAGACCGGGCTGCCGCTCACCACGTATTTCAGCGGCCTGAAAATCCGTTGGATTCTCGACAACGTAAAAGGCGTACGCGAACTTGCCCATTCGGGCGACGCCATCTTCGGCAACATTGACGCCTTTCTGCTCTGGCACCTGACAGGCGGACCCAACGGTGGCGTTCACATCACCGATGTCACCAACGCCAGCCGCACGCAGCTGATGAATCTGGAGACGCTCTCCTGGGACAAAGAGCTCCTCAGTGCGTTGGGAATTCCCGAGCCGATGCTGCCGAAAATTCGTTCCAGCAGCGAGAACTACGGGCTTGCGCAGGAGCCCTCGATAAAAGACGTTGCTATCGCCGGGATCCTGGGGGACCAGCAGGCCGCCTTGGTGGGCCAGACCTGCTTCGAACCTGGAGAGGCGAAAAACACCTACGGCACCGGTTGCTTTTTGCTGATGAACACCGGCACCCGAAAAGTTGATTCCAAATCTGGTTTGCTCACAACCGTGGCGTATAAGGTCGGCGACCAGCCCGCTCACTATGCCTTGGAGGGGAGCATCGCCATTACCGGCGCTCTAGTGCAATGGGTGCGCGATAACCTCGGCTTGATTGAAAAAAGTTCTGACATCGAAACGCTTGCACGGACTGTCAATGACAACGGTGGCGTATATTTCGTTCCCGCATTTTCCGGTTTGTACGCTCCCTATTGGAAAGACAACGCCCGCGGCGTGATCGCCGGCCTGACGCGTTATGCCAACAGGGGGCACATCGCACGCGCCGCACTCGAAGCGACCGCATTTCAGACTCGCGACGTGCTGGAAGCGATGGAAAAGGATTCGGGCATCAAGTTGGACGTGCTCCGTACAGACGGCGGCATGGTAGCCGACGATCTGCTGATGCAATTCCAGGCTGACATTCTCGACAGACCGGTAGTTCGGCCAGTAACGAAGGACGCGACCACTGCGCTGGGTGCGGCCTACGCCGCCGGGTTGGCTGTCGGCTACTTCAAAGATCTGAAAGATCTGCGCGCGAACTGGGCGGTTGACCATACCTGGAAACCGAATCTGAATAACGGAAAGCGCGACGAGATGTACACCCTCTGGAAGCGCGCGGTTAGCAAGTCCTTCGATTGGGTAGTCTAGTTCAACAAAGGCGTGAATCAAGAAAGACAAAGGAGTCTTGCATGCCTGCGAAGTGCTTTGGCGAGTTCATGGGTACGCTCATACCGATCTTGTTGGGCGACGGATTGCTCGCGAACGACGCCAAAACCAATTCGGCTTGGCGCCTTATTCGAAGAGGATTTTGGCCATCATCCCTTTATCTTCGTGATTGAGAAGATGGCAATGGAACAGCGACATTCCCCTGATGACGGGGTTGGTAAAATCCATCACCACGTCCACCGTCCCGCCAACCGGCACATTGACGGTGTCCAGCCACACGGGATTCTCCAGCCGCTTCTCATTTTCGGCGTAAGCCAGGAAATGCACTTGGTGAATATGCATGGGATGCAGCTCTGCCGAGCCGTTAACAACACGCCAGTGTTGATAAGTCCCGATCCGCGCACGAGTCATCGGCGCCGCATTCGGCTCGTACTTCTGGCCGTTGATGTAGAACCCGTTCTTGTCTTCAGTGAAGACCACCACAAAATCGGGCTGTGAACTCTCGAATGCCCGCAGATCCAGTGATTTGTATTCCGGCGGAGCCAATTTTCGACTGCTTCCCTGAGGCACCTGCGACGCTGACGATCCCGCGCGCAAATCGGCGAGCACCATCGCCGGATTTGGGTCACCCGCCGATCCGGTATCTACGCAAAGCGTTCGAAGCGCCGCGTGCGCGCTTGCATCCGGGCCGGTGACAATCGCTTCCAAGCGCCCCGCTGGCGGAACCAACGCGTGGTCCACAACTTTTGTCGGATGCTTGGGATCGTGATAGGCCAGTGGCATGCCGTCCAGGGCCACGATTTCCAGGTTCTGCTTATCAAGTTGAAGGTCGAGGTACTGATCTGCAGACGCGTTCACAATGCGCCAGAACTGGCGCTCGCCCGGGTTGATTCCGATCGTCGGTCGTACCTCGCCGTTAACGGTGAACACCCGCTCGGTCACCTCCGACTCGCTGCCGCACGAGGGAGGCGCTGCGTCCACTCGGCGCAAGAGAGCGGCGGCATCGGCAGCGTGCTCGATGGATTCCCCGCGCACGACAAGAACCTGCTCGCGCAGCTTGCGAACTTCCGGGACATAGCGTTCCATTCCTTCAATCACAATCGCGCCGGACATCCCGTCCAGCGCCTGACGGTGGCTCTCCCCATGCGGATGTGTGTGATACCAGAAAAGCCCGGGAGGATGATCCGGCGGAATCTTGACGACGTAGTGAAGCGTGTCGCCAGGCATGGCCATCATGTCGATCACGTCGTCTTGCGGCGACTGCGGCGAAATCTCCAAACCGTGAAAATGCAGATTCGTCATGTTCTTGCAAGGAGAAATCGCGCAACTCTCCGCCGAGTGAACGGGAAGATCGTTTTCATAGGCGATCTTCAACGTGTCGCCCGGAAAAACCCGAATCACCGGCGCGATGTTCTGTCCGTTGTAAGCGAAGGAGTCCCGGCCCTCGGAGTTCACGGCCGCCTGCAACGTCAACGAAACCACGTGATTTTCCGCACGCACTTCCGGAAGCGGAGCGGCCGGAACATTCAGGCGCCCAGCCGCCGCCACCGCCAGCAAGAAAAATCCCGCAGAACTCCAACTTCGGATACTCACCACAACCACCTTTTCTTTCTTTCCGATCCTAAAGCTCGCCAGCCAGGCCGGGAGCGCTACACTTCCTGGTGAATTTTCCGAGCCGGGGGGGCCATGAATTCCGGCCCCACTGGATTTCTGATGCTCTCGCGCAGAATGGCGTCGATCGCTCCGAAATCGTTTTCGGTCAATCTCCATCCGCTCACTTCATGAATCGGCGCAAGTTGGTCCGGACGTCGCGCGCCCCACAGCGCCACTCCAACCCCGGGCTGATCGAGCAGCCAGCGCACCGCGAGCTGAATCACGCCCTTGGCGAATTTTTCCCGGGCATAGGCGTCCAGCCTGCTCGCCGCATCCAGGTATTCCGCGAAATGCGGAGCCTGGAATTTCGGGTCATTGGACTTGCGCAAGTCGTCCTTCGAAAACTGCCGGTCCGCCCGCATCGTGCCGCTCAGCAATCCACGGCAAATCGCGCCGTACGTAAGCGCGGTGATGCCGTGCTTGAGAGCGTAAGGCAAAACGTCAGCTTCGATCTCCCGTTCGAAAAGATTGTAAGGCGGCTGAATCGTGTGCAGCGGCGCAACAGCTCTGAAACGCTCCATCTGCGCGGGAGAATAATTACTCACGCCGATGGCTCTAATCTTCTCTTGCTCATAGAGTTCCCGGAGTGTCGCGGCCGTTTCCTCAATCGGGGCGACGGGATCCGGCCAATGCACCTGATAGATATCAATGTAACTCGTCTGCAGACGCCGCAGCGAGTCTTCAAACTCCTTCAGGATTCGTTCGCGGGTCGAATTCCGTTCGATGGTGCCCGTGGTCCAGTCGATGCCGACTTTTGTCGCGAGAATGATATTGTCCCTGCGGCCGTATTGGCGGACGGCTTCGCCCACGATCTCTTCCGAGCGCCCGTAACCGTAAATGGGCGCCGTGTCGATCAGGTTGATTCCCTGGTCGAGCGCCACATGAATCGTGCGGATGGATTCTTTTTCGTCGCTTCCGCCCCACATCCAGCCGCCGATGGCCCACGTGCCCAGTCCGATCCGGGAGCTTTTGAGAGATGTATCTTTAATGTTGATGTATTCGAGCATTTCGTCCTTTCCTGTCTTTAGTGTTAAGAGATCGCGGCGTTCCTATCCAAGCCACTGTGGGTTGCCAAACGTGCCATCGAAGTGGTGAGAAGTTTTATACAGTTCAAACTTGCCGGCTTCCGCGGCCTTAACCGTCTTGTCCAGAAGAGCCGCAACTTCGGAAGCGTTCATCGGTTGAAAGCTGCGGGCCGCCTGAAGGGCTTGTTGAAGGATGGGAAGAGAGTCACAGCCGGTGATCACCACACTCGTGGGCAGGTTCATCGCATAGTGCAGGCACTCCACGGGCGTGGCCGTTTTGCTTTCGAGAATCAGATGGTCGCCCATGGGCTTCATGCCGAGGACGCCAATGTTGCTCTGCAGCAGCACATGCAAAACTTTCTTTTCAAAACTCTCAAAGTGCGCGTCCATCACGTTGAGAGGCATCTGAACGGCATCAAACGTGAACTTGTACTCCGCAGCGGTTGCCAGCATTTTCAAATGAATGTCCGGGCTCTTGTGCCCGGTGAATCCGATGTACCGAATCTTGCCGGCTTTCTGTGCTTCCAGCACCGCTTCCATCGCTCCGCCCTTCGCAAAAATTCGCTCCGGGTCGGTTTCCCGGATCACTTCGTGAAACTGCATCAGGTCGATCCGGTCGGTTTGCAGACGCCGTAGGGACTCGTTGATCTGGCTGGTCGCGGCGGCCTTCGTGCGTCCGTCGATCTTGGACATCAGAAAGGCTTTCTGGCGATAGCCGTCGCGCAACGCGTTGCCCATTCGGACTTCGCTCTCCCCGCCGTTGTAGTCCCAGCAGTTGTCGAGGAAATTAACGCCTTCATCCAGGCCCGCCCGAATAATACGGATACTCTCCTGAGAGTCCGCCTGCTTGCCCAGATGATAGCCGCCGAGTCCGATCAGCGAGACTTTTTCCTGGGTGCGCCCCAGCGTTCGATAGGGAATTCCGTTTCTGGACTCCGATGCCGCAGCTTGCCGGTTCGCTTGGGCGAAAAAGATGGACGCGGCCGCAAAGCTCACGAATTCACGCCGGGAAACGCCTGCACCGGGCGTTTCCTGTCTGCTGGTGACTGGCAAAAGAGGCGCATCATTGCGTTCTTTTTGGGGTTGCAGTTTTTTCTCGTCGTCCATGGCTTACTTTTTCTCCAAATGCATAAACGTTCGATTATCCGAAAAGGCCGCTCGAAGATAGCGGCAGATTCCGGACACGCTTGCCGGTGGCGGCGTAAATGGCGTTGCAGAACGCCGCGACGAACGGCGGCACGCCCGGCTCGCCGACCCCGGCGGGCGGAGCGGAACTTTCAACGATGTAAACGTTCGTTCGTTGAGGAGCCTCGTTGATCCGCGCCACCGGATAATCGTTGAAATTGGACTGTTGAATCACGCCGTTTTTTGCCGTGATTTCTCCCGTGCGCACGATGCTCGTCCCAAAAACCGCGGCCCCCTCAAATTGCGCGCGCGTGATTTCGGGATTTGCGATCAGCCCAGCGTCCACCGCGGTGTCAACCCGCGGAATGCGAATTTCGCCCTGGTCGTTGACCTCCACCTCGACCACCGTCGCCACGTAAGTCAGAAAGCTCCGGTGCGTAGCGATGCCGAAGCCGTGTCCTTTCGCGCTCTTCTTCTTCGCCCACCCGGATTTTTCGGCGACGAGCTCGGTGACATGTCGCAACCGCCCGGTCTCCCACGGATACGTGTCGAGCGAAGCCCCATAATTCGGGTACTCGACATTCTTGAAATCGATCGTGCGCGCCGGGCCAATCAGGTCGAGAAGGTATTCGAGCGGGTCGCGGCGCGCTCGATGCGCAAGCTCATCCGTAAAGCACTGGATTCCGAACCCGTGATAAATATTTGCCACGGAGCGTAACCAGCCAATCCGGACGTGCGCCTTGGCAGGACCGTTCTCAATGCTCAAGTTGGGCAGGTCGTACGGCATATCAGTCCAGCCCTGAGCGAGATGCGGCGGGTCGCCATAAACTGCGTTCACGTCGAAAATGGAGGTAATGGGCGGAAACACCGATCTCTGCAGCCACGCTGTCGGTTTTCCTTTTGCATCCACCGCCGCCTTGAAATACATCCCCGCAACCGCGTTGTAATAGTCAAATTTGATGTCGTCTTCCCGCGTCCAGACCACTTTCACCGGCCGCCCAACTTTCTTGGACAGCACAGCCGCTTCCGCGACGTAATCCGGCTTCGACTTTCTTCCGAAGCCGCCCCCGAGCAGCGTAACGTTGCAGATCACGTTCTCTTTCGGAATCCCAAGTTCCGTGGAGACGATCGCCTGAACCGCTTGCGGATTCTGCGTCGGCGCCCAGATCGTTGCTTTTCCATCCTTGTATTCGGCAAGCGCGACCAGGGGCTCCATCGGCGCGTGCGCGAGAAGCGGAACATAGTATTCGGCTTCGATTACGTTTGCTCCGGAAGCAGTCGCCAGAGCCGCGTTCGCGTCGCCGACGGTCCGGATAACCTTAGACGGCTTGCGCGCCGTCTCCTGAAGCTCCTTCTTATACTCAGTGGAATCGTAAGTTTCGTTCGCTCCGTTTTCCCAGGTAATCTTCAGCTTCTTGCGGCCTTGAAACGCAGCCCAGGAATTGTCCGCCAGCACGGCGACCCCGCCGAGCGGCTGAAAAGCCGCAGGCGGCTTGAATGGATCGATCAGCATCGTCTGGTGAACGCCCGAAACTTTCAGCGCTTCCTGCTCGTCGTAACTCTTCACCTTTCCGCCATAAACGGGCGGGTGCTCAATCGACGCGTAAATCATCCCGTCGATCTTCGCGTCCATTCCGTAAATCGCTTTCCCGGTGCAGAGATTCTCCAGGTCATAACTGGTCTTGCCCTTGCCAATGTATCGCCAGTCCGCCGGCTTCTTGAATGTCAGTTGATCCTTCTTGGGAACGTCGAATTTCGCCGCTGCCGAAGCCAATTCCCCATACCCCAACTTGCGCCCGCTCTTCGCATGCACAACCGTATGCGGTTCCGTCGAACACTCGGTGGTCGGCACATTCCACTTCTGTGCCGCAGCCTGCACCAGCATCCAGCGCGCGGAAGCGCCGCATTCCCGCATGGTGTCAAAAAAGCTCCGAATCGAATGAGAGCCGTCGGTGTTCTGATCTCCGTATCTTTTATCACCGATGGCCTGATCAATTTTCACGCGGTTCCAGTCGGCATCCAGCTCATCCGCCACAACCAGCGGAAGAGTCGTGCGGATCGCGGTGCCCATTTCCGAACGATGCGCGACGATGTGCACCGTCCCGTCGGTTTCAATCCCTACGAACAGATTCGGATGAAATGGCGCCCGGTCGGCCTCGGTCTGGCCATCCGGCGCCGGCTCATCTGCAAAAATCGGTGGAACATAACGAACGGCGAGAACAAATGCTCCCGCGCCCACAACCCCCCTAAGAAACCCGCGGCGGCTTACGTTTTCAATTTGGCTCATGCGCTCTTCTCCGCTGCCAGCTTGATCGCCGCTCGAATTCGCTGGTAAGTTCCGCACCGGCAGATGTTGCCCGCCATGCCGTCGTCAATATCCTGGTCAGTGGGATGTGGTTTGCTCTTCAGCAACGCAATCGCCTGCATGATCTGTCCGGACTGGCAATATCCGCATTGCGGCGCGTTCACTTCGATCCACGCTTTCTGGACGGGATGCAATCCATTCGCCCCGATGTCCTCGATCGTGCGGATCTTGCTGCCCGCGGCCGCGCTCAGCGGCGTGACGCACGACCGAATTGCCTCGCCGTTCTTATGGACGGTACAGGCACCGCACAGCGCCATCCCACAACCAAATTTTGTTCCCGTGAGCCCAAGGATGTCGCGGAGATACCAGAGAAGAGGCATGCTTGGGTCGCCATCAAATGTATGATCGACTCCATTCACATTGAGCTTGACCATGAAAGTAGACCTGCTTTCTCTCAAGGAGGTGCACTTTAGATGCCATGAGACCTCGCATGGTTCTTGCGAATAAAGCCTACTCCCGTCAATGAATTTTTGTACATAGCCCCCGCCCCTCCGTTCGAAGATGCCGGTATTTCGGTAACAGCGTCAGGATGCTGACACTCCCTCCCCCGCCTCGCCGCATCATCTCGCGGTGAATTGGCTCGTAGTCTTCTTCGCCGAGGCTTGCTCCATGTACTCCATGACCGCCGAAAAATCCGATTCGCTATGCTTTCCGAGAGTCTCCGTGTTCACCTCGAACGCGGCTGACGTCGCGGGCATCACGGCTTGCACTTCGCCCGCCAGTTGTAGGATGAGCCGAAAATCCTTGTTCATCAGCGGCAGCGGAAACTGAGGGCTGTAGTCGCCACGCGCCGCCTTGGGAAGTTTCCCCAGATAGGCGGGTGCGATGACCGCCGTCTGCGACAAAACCTGCAACAGGATCTCGCGAGACAATCCCGCTTTTTCCCCCATTGCCGCCGCTTCCGCAATTGCCTGCATTCCGATGCCGAGGATCGCATTCACCACCATCTTCATCGTTGTGCCGGCGCCGCTCGGCCCAAGGTGAAAATACTTCGCCGCGATCGCTTGAAAGATTGGCAGCGACGCCTGGAAAACGTCTGGATGCCCGCCCGCAAGCAATGTGAGGGTGCCCTGCTCCGCTGCCGGCGTGCTCCCGGAAACGGCAACGTCCAGCACCTGCACACCAGCCTCGGAACCTCTGCTGGCCAGTTCGCGGGAAGTGGCCGGCAGAATCGTGCTCATCTCAATCACCACCAGATCCGGCTTGGCGTTCGCTAGGACGCCGACCGCACCGAAATAAACATCTCGCACGGCTTGATCGTCGGTCAGGGAGGAAAGTACGACGTGAACTGATCCCGCGAGTTCTGCAATCGACTCGCATGCCCTAGCGCCTTTCGCCTTAAACGCATCTCTCTTCGCTGGGTCGCGAGCAAAGACGGAAATTTCATAGCCCGCGGCCAGCAATCGAGCGGCGATGCGGCTGCCCATGCCGCCGAGGCCTATAAAACCAAGCTTGGTGCTGTTCGCTGTGAAAGAGTTCATTCTGACCCCGTCCGAAGAAACAACGCCCAGGACAACTCGAACCTCTGTAAGTAGTGCACGGTGAATTCCATTTCCAGCCGCACCTGAGCCCAATGCAGGTTCTTTCCTTCAAGCAAGTTATCGAGACGCGAAAAATTCGCCGGCTTTCCTTGTGCTTGCCGGCCGACGCGTGTGCCGAATCACAGTCACCCGCATGCGGGGCGGTTTCGCTGGGCCCTGCCAGAAGCAGGCGAGATTTGGGGCTGTAGATTCATAATCAATCAGAAAACGGAGGGAAAGCACCTGGCTCCGGAACACTCTTCATCTTAATGACCATGACCGTCAGATCGTCGTCCAGGGAATCCCGCTGCGTAAAGGCGGCGACTTCGCGCCAGAGTTGATCGCAGATCTCTCGCGCCGTGCCGCCGGAATGGAGTCGCACCGACTCCAGCAATCGTTTGGTGCCAAACTCCTTCGCGTCCTGATCGCTGGCCTCCGTGAGCCCGTCCGTGTACCACACCATGATGTCGCCGGGAGCCAGCGTGATCTCCTCGAGTGCGCCATCCATCTCGGGCGACATGCCCAGCGGCGTGCAGGAGGCATCCAGCCACACCGCGTCTCCGCCATCCCCGCGAACCAGCAGCGCCGGATTGTGCCCGCAATTGATGTATTTCAACTGGCCCGAGCGAGGATCGAGTTCCCCGAGAAGCACGGTGACAAATCGCCCTTCGTCCTGCAGTGTGAACAACTCCTTGTTCAGTTGATTGGCAACATCGCTCAACTTTCGCGTTTCATTGGTCTCCAGTTGAACAGCCGCCGCGGTCGCCGACATCAGCAGCGCCGCCGCTACGCCCTTTCCCGAAACATCCGCAATCACCAGCCTCATTCTTCCGTCTGGCCGCGCAAGGTAATCGTAGTAGTCGCCTCCCACCACTCGAGCGGGATGCATGGCGCCAGCGACTGCAAATCCCTCCGTGTCGGGATCGCTGCGCGGAAGAAACAACCGCTGGACTTCCGCCGCCAACTCCACTTCCTGCAACAGCGCGTCCCGTTGGTGGCGGGTCAATTCATTCAGAGCGTTCCGCTGCGCTACAAACCACTGCAGAATCACCACCACGAAAGTGAATCCGATCAGCGCTGCCAAATTGTGCAGGATGCGTCCTTGAATATGATGGATGGGCGGGCCAAAAAGGTCATGAAAGAAAATACAAAGCACAACCAGCGCATACGTCAAACGCGACGGTAGGAGAATCGCGCTGAAAGAAAGCGGCAGTATATAGAGGTAGCCGAGCGAAACATCTTCCACCCTGTTGTCGGCGTAAGCAACGCAACCAATCGCCAGCACCACCACCAGGAATGCCCACCAGGTGGAAGATTTCAAGGCCGCGATCGTTTGAGCCGCGATGCGCGAAGACCAACCGCCCGCACTGCCAGCCCGGAGCGATAGCGTCCCCTGCGGGTCATTGAGAGACCCGGAGATTTTGCGAAGATCGGATTCCACCTCAAAACTTGTTCCCATGATTCACCGTTGAATCTGGAGGCACCCCTGGTGCCAAGTCTGCATGTTTGTGAATCGCCCCGAATCTCTCTCAAATCAGTGGGTTAGCGGCAGCGACGAAGGCATAATGCCCCAGGAAGAGCCATGACACGTCAGCGTGTCGACACCAAGCCGATATGCCGACTCATTGCATCCAATGAGAACCCAGTTGCAGTTTGATTCTCGAGAGCGAGCGACTCTTCGATGCCCACGATTGACGCGATGACAATACCGGCGATGGGATAAAGGCAAAATGGAGGCAAGTATTCCAATGGGTAGGGCAAGGCAACAGGAAGCGTGTCTCCGCTCGGCCGGCGGCAAAGGAGAATGACGGCGATGGACAGCACGGTGCAAACACTCCAACAGTGCAACCTCGCCCTTTTTCGCACAACGGACGAAAACGAATTGTTGCAGTCAATCTGCCGGATCCTCGTCGAGGTGGGCGGATTTCGAATGGTGTGGGTAGGCTACCCGCAGGACGACGCCGAAAAATCGATTCGGCCGGTTGCCCATGCCGGACAGGAAAATGGCTACCTTTCAGGCGTCGCATCGACTTGGGCCGACGACGAGCGCGGACAGGGTCCTAGTGGCACGGCTTTGCGTACCGGAAAACCTGCCTGGGTAAAAAACATTCGCGAGGAAAAGAAGTTTGCCCCCTGGCGTGAACGCGCGATCGAAGGGGGCTACGCTTCATCACTGTCCCTACCACTGGCCGGCGGCGCGAACACATTCGGCGTATTGTCTCTCTACTCAGCCGAAACCGGCAAATTCAATGAAGCAACCTTCGAACATTATGTAGAGTTGGCCGACAATCTCGCCTTCGGAATTTCCGCCATTCGCACCCGCGAGGAACGAAAGAAATCGGATGAAGCCCTCCGCCGCAGCGAAGCCTACTTGGCTGAAGGGCAACGCCTCAGCCACACCGGAAGCTGGGCCTGGAACGTCGCCCGTCAGGAAAATGTCTACTGGTCGGATGAGCACTACCGAATCTTCGGCTTCGATCCGGACCATGACCCATCCACTTACAGCGAAGCCTTTCGCCGCATCCATCCGGAGGATCAAGTGGAATTTCAGAAGCGCCTCGACAATGCTCTCGCCGAAAAATGCGATTTCGAAGTCGAATTTCGCATCCTCCTGCCCGATGGAACTATGAGGTACATCCAGAGCGTGGGCCATCCGGTGTTAAACGCTGCGGGCGAGGTCGAAGAGCTGGTCGGCACTGGCATGGACGTCACCAAGCAGAAGCGCGCCAAGGCCTTGCTCTCCGCTGAAAAGCGAATGCTGGAAAAAATCGCCGCAGGCGTGGAACTCAAGGAAGTTCTGGGCTCCTTGTGCGATGCCGTGGATGAGCAGGGGCACAACCTCACCTCCATTTTGTTGCTGATGGATGCCGACGGGCGGCGCCTGTGGCCCGCTGCGGGGCGCCGTGCGCCTAAAGAATTGCTGGCGGCAATTAATCCTCTTCCGATTGGCCCAAGTGCGGCTTCCTGTGGAACCGCCGCTTTCCTCAAACAACGAGTGATTGTCTCCGACGTTGCCAACGATCCCTTGTGGGTTGCTTATCGAGAAGTAGCATTGGCCAACAACTTGCTCTCCTGCTGGTCCCAGCCGCTGATCTCGAAAGATCAAGAGGTGCTCGGAACCCTGGCCATGTGCTATCCGGCGCCTCGCACACCCAGCGACGCGGATCTGGAACTCATGGAGAGAGCCGCCCACGTCGCCCAGATTGCGATCGAACGCGACCGTTCTCAGGCCGCGCTGCAAAAAGCCTTCGAGCAAATCAAGGCCCTCAAAGACAAGCTCTTCGAGGAAAATCTGGCCCTTCGCGAGGAAGTGGACCAGATCTCGATGTTTGAAGAAATCATCGGAACCTCCCTAGCCCTCCAGGAAGTGTTGTCACGCGTGGCGAAAGTTGCTCCCAGCGATTCCACCGTTTTGATCACCGGAGAAACCGGAACCGGCAAGGAACTCGTCGCGCGGGCCATTCACAAGCGTTCGCAGCGAGCCGGCCGCGCGTTTGTCAGCGTAAACTGTGCCGCCATTCCGCCTTCCCTTATCGCTTCGGAGCTGTTCGGCCACGAAAGGGGCGCCTTCACGGGCGCTCTCCAGCGGCGTATCGGCCGTTTCGAACTCGCCGAAGGCGGTACGCTTTTTCTCGATGAAGTCGGCGAGCTTCCCGCGGAAACGCAAGTTGCCTTGCTGCGCGTCCTGCAGGAACGCGAGTTCGAACGTGTCGGAAGCAACCTGTTGATCTCCGCGAATGTTCGCGTAATTGCCGCGACGAACCGGGATCTTGGCGCGGCGGTTGCCTCAAGGGCCTTCCGCTCGGATCTTTTCTATCGCCTGAATGTTTTCCCGATCGACGTTCCGCCCTTGCGCCAGCGATCTGAAGATATTCCTCTTCTCGTCAGCTACTTCATCGACCGTTATTCCGAAAAAGTACCTAAGGACATAACCAGCATCGAAAAGCGCTCCCTGGAACTCTTGAGCAATTACTCCTGGCCGGGCAACATCCGCGAACTCCAGAACGTAATTGAACGGTCCGTTATTCTCAGCGATTCCGGCGTCTTTGCTGTGGATGAAAGCTGGTTTGCCTCTCAGCCTGCCTCCTCCGACGGTCCCGGGAACTCTCTCAATAAAAGAATTCTGGACCAGGAGCGCGAAATGATTGAGTCCGCCTTGGCCGAGGCGAACGGCCGCGTCTCCGGAACTGCCGGCGCCGCCGCGAAGCTGGGCATTCCTCCTTCCACTTTGGAATCAAAAATCAAAACCCTCGGCATCAAGAAAGCCAAATTCAAGACGGCTTGATCAACCGCTGAGTCACACCTCCAGTTGCCTGCCGAATTCTCGGGAATTCGTGAAGATTCGCGAGAATTGACACTTTTCTTTCCCAGCAACCCTATTGTAATCAGTCGCTTGGGAATGGAATCTGGCGTGCCCTAATCCAACTCGAGTAATTGATCGAGACTATGCTGAAAATTTCGAGACGCCAGACTGGGACGGACACTGTGGAATTTACACTCTCCGGGCGGCTTCAATTTGAACACGTCAACGAGCTCCGCGGACTCATCCGAAAGGAAGAACACGAAGTTGTTCTGGATCTCCGCGAGGTTAATCTGGTGGATCGCGAAGCCGTGGAGTTTCTCGTGGCCTACGAAAGGGAGGGAGTCTCGTTGCGCAACTGTTCGCCCTATATCCGCGAATGGGTGACCCGGGAAGCGATTCGCAAGAATTTCTCCCCTCCTGAGGCAGAGGACTGAGGAGTCATGCACGGCACGGGCGGCTTCGCGCCCCACATAGCATCCAGTTTCTTGAGGAGGACAAAATGGCTTCTGCAACTGTTTCTCTACAGTCTTCAGCTCCCGCAACCTGGCCGGAAAGTCCGCTGAAGACATTTCGCAAGACGGATCCAGCCGCTGAATTCGAAGACATGAATGCCGCATCGCCGGCGTCGAATGCGCTCGCCGTACCGGATGCTTTTGCAGGTCTGATCGGATCGAGTGAAGCGATCCAGCGCGTGATGGATCAGGCGCGCACGGTCGCCGCAACGGATTCCACCGTACTGCTCGAAGGAGAAACCGGTACCGGCAAGGAACTGGTTTCTCGCGCCGTCCACAACCTCAGCCAGCGCAAAAATCGCGCTTTAATCAAATTCAATTGCGCCGCCATCCCGCATGGACTCCTCGAGAGCGAGCTTTTCGGCCACGAAAGGGGCGCGTTCACCGGGGCGATCGCCCGCAAACTCGGACGCTTCGAACTCGCGGATCGGGGAACGCTCTTCCTGGATGAAGTCGGCGAAATTCCCCTGGAACTTCAAGTGAAGCTCCTGCGTGTCTTGCAGGAACAAGAATTCGAAAGGCTCGGCGGCACGCAAACGCAACGCGTCAACGTGCGCCTCGTTGCGGCCACCAATCGCAATCTGGCCCAGATGGTTTCCGAACGCGAGTTCCGCAGCGACCTTTACTTCCGTTTAAACGTGTTTCCCATAACGATTCCTCCGCTTCGCGAGCGCACCGAGGATATCCCGCTGCTGGCAGAGTTCTTCTTGAGAGAATATTCCAGCCGCATGGACAAGCGCATTGATTCCATCCCGGAAGCTACGATCGAGAGGTTGAAGCAGCATCCCTGGCCGGGAAACGTTCGTGAACTCCAGAACTTCATCGAGCGGGCGACCATCCTGACCACCGGGCCAATCCTGGAAGCCCCGCTCGAGGATCTGAAAAAACCCTCGGGCGCGCAAGCGCTTGCTGCCGTCACACTTCGCCAAGCGGAAACCAGCCACATCCTGAAAATTCTTGGCGAAACAAACTGGGTTTTGGGAGGCCCGCGCGGCGCTGCGTTGCGTCTCGGACTTAAGCGAACCACTTTGGTCAGCAAGATGCGCAAGCTGGGGCTATCGCGGTCTGTGCAGGGCGTGGCGCTCTAGTCGCGAGGAACCGGCAATTATGGATCGGTCAGCGAAGAGGAATCGCAGCGCGGTCGGCGCTTCCTTCGAAGTATTTCTCGCAGTCTGTGGCCGCAAATGAAAAGTCGCTGGAGGAAACATTGAACGTCAGAACTCGCCAGTATTTTTTTCTCGCGGCACTCTGTGCCATTCCATCTATTTCCCTGGCGCAGGACGCCCACTTTCACAACGCGCCCACGTCCACGATACACCAGAAGAACCCGTTCGCGGTTCAACACGCGGCCATCGTCGCCGGATCAAAACTCTACGCAACGAACTGCTCGGCTTGTCATGGGGCAACAGGGCAGGGAAGCGGCAACATCCCCCCCGTTTCCCAGGGCCCCACGCAATCCGCTCCCGATGGCGAAGTCTTCTGGTTTATCACCACAGGCTCGGTCGCTAACGGCATGCCTGCCTGGGGCACCCTCTCCGAGCAGCAGCGATGGCAAATCGTCGCCTATCTGAAATCGCTGAAGAACTCCGCAACGGAAAGCAAGCCCGGCGCTGCGCCTGCCAAAATTACCCCGGTGAAAACAAATGCACCCCTTCCCGGACCTCCCTACACGGATTTTCGCGTCGAACAGCCCGGAAAGCTCCGCAAGATTTCGGCCCAGGATCTTCCCGCTCCCTACGTGACTGAATCCGCGAACAATGGACCTCAAGTGGTGGCGCGCCCCGATGATGCGTGGCCAAAAGGGCCGGACGGATTCACCGTCCAGCTGTACGCAACTGGACTCGACAATCCGCGATTGATTCGTACCGCCCCCAACGGCGATATTTTCTTGGCGGAAAGCAGCACCGGCAAAATCAAGGTCTTCCGCGGCATCACTGCCGATGGCAAACCCGGCGAGACTTCCGTCTTCGTCACGGGACTCAACCGCCCCTACGGCATTGCCTTCTTCCCGCCGGGCAGCAACCCGCAATGGATCTATATCGGCAACACAGACTCCGTCGTCCGCTTCCCTTATAGGAGCGGAGACTTGAAAGCCTCCGGCGCCCCCCAGCACATCGCGGATCTTCCCCATGGCGGCGGCCACTGGACCCGCGACGTCCAATTTACCCCCGATGGCAAGAAAATGTTTGTCGCCGTTGGTTCGTCATCGAACGTCGATGACACCGACACCACCCCCGAGGAAAAAAACCGCGCAGACATTCTGCAGTTTAACCCGGATGGCAGCGACATGCGCGTCTACGCATACGGAATCCGAAACGCCGGCGGCGGTCTGGCGATCAATCCCAAAACCAACGAACTGTGGTGCTCCGTCAACGAACGCGACGGCTTGGGAGACAATCTTGTCCCCGACTATATCACTCACGTCGAGGACGGAGGCTTCTACGGTTGGCCGTGGTGGTACATCGGTGGCCATCAGGATCCGCGTCACGGCGGCAAGCACCCCGAATTGAAAGACAAGGCAATCGTTCCCGATGTTCTCCTGCAGCCCCACAACGCTTCTCTCGAAATGACCTTCTATGAAGGTTCTCAATTTCCCGCGGAATATCGCGGCGACATTTTCGCCTCCGAACACGGTTCGTGGAACCGCTCCGTCCGCGCCGGCTATGAAGTGATCCGCGTGCCCATGCACCAGACCGGCCGTGCCAGCGGCGAGTATGAAGATTTTGTGACTGGATTCGTCGTCGACAACGGCCATGTCTGGGGACGCCCGGTCGGCATCACCGTGGCCCCGGATGGGTCGCTGCTCGTGACCGATGACGGATCGAACTCCATCTGGCGCGTCAGTTACACAGGCGGCAGCGCCCAGAAAAGCGCCGGCGAGCGAAGCCATGCAAGCGACACCCCAAAGAGCGCGTCCAACTAAAAAATTCCTGATCGCCGCGCTCTGTTGCCTCGCGGTTCTGATCTTGGCCGCTTTCCAGTTCGGAGACAACAACGGCTTGAATAATATGCCGTTCGCTAAAGTCCGGCTTCTGCTCTCCAACCTGCCCAAAGCGCAAAAAATGGCCAAGGAAGGGAACCTCGAACTTCTCGCGGGCCAGCCTGTGCGCGGGGATTCAGTAAGCCTCCGAGGCGAACTTACCGACGCCAATTGCTTTCTTGGAACCCACACCCATGCCTACGACCACGCCTTCTGTGCAAAATTCTGCGCCGCCGCCGGCAGCCCCCTGCTCTTTATTTCCGACCAGGGCGGTCTTGTCTATGTTGTCCTAACCGCACGCAACGGCGCGCAACTTCCCGAAAGCGTTCTCAATCTCATCGGTGTTCCCGGAGTCGTGGTGAAAGGAAGAAGGCTCGACGCGAACGGCGTACCGGCATTCGCCGTCGAAGGCGCGCAGCCATGAGTACGCCGACCCCTCAATAAGGTATTGGTAATCAGTACGTTGTGGGCGAGCAAGACGACCGACAGCGGTTGCGACACGGTTTACACTAGAGGCGGGAATCGGCGCGTGTTATTCGCACGCTACGGCCAGGACCTCTGGGAACTTTCTGCCTGCTTTTCCGGAATTACTTAAGGTTGAGGCAGAGTCCGTTCCCCCGCCCCACGCGTTTGATTCGCGTTACTTTGGCCGCCGGGCTTGCGTCTTTATTAACGAGCACTTTCATCGAGGAAACCATAACCATGAATCGTATGCGTTTTTATTTCTTGAGTTTTCTATTTTTATCGATCGGAGTTGCCAGCCCGGCCCAGACTCCGGATCCGCCATCCGCACCCCAGGATCAGGTGCAAGGCCCACCTCCCGGCGGTGGCCGCAATTCCGGGCGCGGTGGCGCAAAGGATGGTCACGGAACCGTCGGGAAGATCACTGCCATTCATGGCAACTTGCTTCAGGTGGCCCGCCCAGATGGTTCAACAGTAACAATCAACCTTACAGACAAGACCGAGTTCCGGAAAGATCGCCAGGCCGCCCAGCTTGCTGACTTCAAAGTCGGCGATTTCGTCATGGCGCGCGGCGACGAAAATGCCGACCACTCCGTGACCGCTCAATCCCTCAGCGGCCGCTCGGCGAACGGCGGCCCCGGAGTAATGGGTGCGGGGTCCGGAGGCGGCGCGGCATTCGGCGAGATGGGCAAGGACTTTGTCGCCGGCGTAGTGAAGTCGGTTGACGCACCGAAGCTGACCGTCCTGCGCGCCGACAACGTCACGCAAACGCTCGAACTCAACGAAGACACCTCGCTCCGCAGAGGCCGAGAGAGCATCACCATGGCGGACATCCAAACCGGCGACCACGTCGTCGTCCGCGGCGGTTTGCAAAATAATGTCTTCGTTCCGAAATCCGTGATTCTTCTTTCTCCCGAACAGTGGGAGCGCGTCCAACAGTTTGCTCAAGGCGGCGCTGGACAGGCTGGCAATACACCCGCCAACGCTCCTCCGAGCAATTCGCCGCAGCAATAGCTCATCGAGGGAGTGCTTGTTGAAGCCAATGCTTCGCGGCGTATACACACTTCTCCTGCTCGCGCTGCTAGTTGCCCGGCGCGTGCCGGCGCAAGATACCACGCCCGCCGCGACGCAACCCAACAACGTTCCCGCCGGCGCTTCTCAAGCCGATCCGCAGAGCGCTCCCGCGCCTTCGTACGAAATCAGCGGCACGGCACGCAGCGGGAAAACGCCCCTGCCCGGCGCCACCGTGACCGTCTCCAACACCTTGACCGGCAAGAAATATGCGGCTGTCACCGACGTCGAAGGCAAATTCTCCTTCGCAGGCATCGTGCGCGGCCGCTACGTCCTTCGCATCGAATTCATGGGCTTCTCTCTCTTCACCCAGGAACTCGTCCTCAATCCCGCGAACCCGTCAGGAAAAATCGACGCCGGATTGATGTTGGCCTCTCGCGAGCAGCAGCAATCAAACAACTCCAACGCCAGCGTCGCCGCGGGACGTGGCTTCCAAAGCCTCGCCCTCGATAGCGCACTTTCCTCTCTTTCCGGAGGCAACGCTGGTTTCGGCGGCAACGGCGCATCGCAAAACCCAAGTGACTTCTCCGCTCTGCCGCTGAACGGCGCCGGCGCCGACGCCCCCACCGAATCCATCAGCATCAGCGGCGCGCAAGGACACACCCAGGATTTCGGCAGTGGGAATGAACAAGATCTGCAGGACCGCATCCAGGAATTTCGCGACCGCATGCAAAGAGAAGGCTTCGGCGGCCTTGGCGGCGGGCCCGGCTCTGGCGGACAAGGCGGCGGGATGGGCGGCGGCCCGATCATGATAGGCCGCATGGGAGGGCGTGGGTTCAACATCAACCAGCCCCACGGCTTGCTCTATTTTTCCGACGACAACTCCTCCCTCGACGCCACTCCTTTTTCGCTCAGCGGATTTCGCACCACTAAATCGCAATACAACCAGTCGCACTTCGGCGCGAATGTCGGCGGTCCGTTGAATATTCCCAAGCTCTTTAACGGTGGCAACAAATGGTTCTTCTTCGCTGGCTGGAATGCCTCGCGAGGCGACACTCCCTATGATTCATTCTCCACCGTGCCAACCCTCGACGAACGCAACGGCAATCTTTCTAACGCCACTTATAACAATGGTGCCCCGGTGCAAATATTCAATCCGGCCACCGGCCAGCAGTATCAGTTCAACGGCGTGCCGAACGCGATCGACCCATCCTTGTTCAGCTCGGCCGCGAAATCTCTCCTCCAGTTTATTCCGTTGCCCAACATCCCCTTGACCACAACCGGCCAGAACTTTCACTATGTCACCTCCGACGCCACCAGTTCCGACTCGGTCATCCTGCGGCTGGTTCACAATTTCGGTTCCAGCAGCAGTCCGGGATTCTTCCCGCCAGGCGGCGGTGGGCGGAACGGCGGCCGCCGCCAAAACAATATCAATTTTGGCTTCAACTGGTCGCGCAATTCGACGGGCATCGTGAATCCATTCCCATCGTTGGCCGGCGGCACAAGCACACAGGGACTGAACGCGAGCGCCGGCTGGGTCTACGGCAAGAACCGCACCACCAATAACCTCCGTGTGAACTACAACCACAATCACGTTTCCACGACGAATTTGTTTTCGAATGTTAGCGACGTTGCCGGGCCCGGTGGCGCGGGGATCAACGGAATCTCGAATGCTCCGTTTGACTGGGGTTTGCCGGGCATCAGATTCACTTCCTTCGGCGGCTTCAACGATCCCACACCCCGCCGCGAACTCGATCAAACCTACACCATCTCCGACACCCTCAACTGGAATCACGGCAAGAACAATTGGCGCTTCGGCGGAGACTATCGCCGCATTCTCCAAAGCTTTCAATCCGCCAGAAACGCCGAAGGAAGTTTTGTCTTCACCGGCTTCGCCACCTCGCAATATGCTCCCGGCAGCACGCAGCCGGTCGTCAACACCGGCTACGATTTTGCCGACTTCCTCCTCGGCTTCCCCCAGCAGACCTCTCTTCAATTCGGCGCCAACTCTTACAACTTTCGCGCCAACTCCTTCGACGTTTTCGCCCAGGACGACTGGCGCATCCTTCCAAGCCTTTCGCTGAACCTCGGTCTCCGCTACGAATACATCGGACCCTACACCGAGGCTCAGGATCGCATCGCCAATCTCGAAGTCGGCCCCGGCTTTGCCACCGCCACGCCCGTTGTCCCTTCCGGCGCCGCGCTGCCGACGGGTTCCGGCACTTTCTTGACTTCCTCCAATCCCGCGCTCGTCAATCCCGATCGCAACAATTTTGCTCCGCGCATCGGCATCGCCTGGAAGCCCGCCCAGAAAACAGTGGTCCGCGCGGGATATGGCATCAACTACAACCTCGCCCAATACGGCGCGATGATTCAGAATTTCGCGTTTCAACCACCCTTTGCGAACACCGCAACAAACTCCACAAATCTCGCCGGTCTCACCAGTCCAGCGCCGCTCACTCTCGTCAACGGTTTTCCCGCTGTCTCGCAAACCACCGTAACGAATAATTTCGCCGTCAATCCCGATTACGCTCTCGGCTACGTCCAAATCTGGAATCTCGATATCCAGCATGAGTTCCGCGGCAATGTGGTCCTGAATATTGGCTATAACGGCGCCAAGGGCACACGCCTGGATTCGGAACGCGCTTTGCTTGTTGCCGGCAACCAGCCGTTCATCTACGAATCCTCCGAGGGAGACTCCATTCTCCACGCCGCGTCGGTTCGCGTGCGCAGGCGCATGTCCAAAGGCCTCGGAATCGGCGCACAGTATGTGTTCTCGAAATCTCTGGACGATGCCTCTTCGATCGGCGGCGGCGGTGTGATCGTGGCGCAAAATCCGCTTGATCTCCCCGCGGACCGCGGATTATCCAGCTTCAACCAGACGCACAAGTTCACCGGCAATTGGATTTACGATCTCCCTTTCGGCGAGAACCACCGCCTCGCGCAAAAGGGTGCGTTGGCCCACGTTTTTTCCAACTGGCAGTGGAGCGGCGATTTCACCGTCGCTTCCGGCCTTTATTTCACTCCCAGCATCCTCGGCGGCTCCGTGGATATCGCTCGCGGCGTCAGCGGCTCGCAGCGCGCCAACGTCGTACCGGGGCAATCGATTTCGGTCCCCAATCCGAGCGCATTCGAATGGTTCAACACCGCCGCGTTCTGCGTCCCGGGAGTGAGCTGCGTGAATCCCACCGGTTCCACCTTCGGCGACGCCGGGCGAAACACGATCGAAGGGCCGGGAAGCATAATCATCAACATGAGCATCAATCGCTCGATTCCCATCAAGGAGTCCCGCAACCTCGATTTGCGCTTTTCGGCCAACAACGTGTTTAACCATGTGAACTATGCTTCCATCAACACGGCGGTGAATTCGTTTACTTTTGGGGAAGTCACATCCGTCGGCAATATGCGGCGCATCACGGTGCAGGCCCGTTTTCGTTTTTGAGAACGAATAACTATGTCACCAACACGAAAACTCGTCGCGTTTCTCACCGCAGCAGCCGTGCTCTCGCCCGCGGATCCTCTCGCTTCGCAAGAGCCCGATAAGCAGGCCGCCGGCCCGGCCCCCATTCGCGTCTCCACCGAACTCGTGCTCGTCAACGTAGTCGCCCGCGATAAAAAGGGGAACCCCGTCCGCGATCTGAAGCAGGCGGACTTCACGCTTTACGAAGACGGTAAAAAACAGCAGATTTCCACTTTCGATTTTGAGGACGTGGATCAATTGCCGGTGACTGCCGGCGCAACCGTCTCCGGCGCCGCCCCCGGCAGGCTCCTGCACTCCACTAAAAAAGCGCCCCCGACCCTCGACGCCCGCGACCGCCGCCTTATCGTTCTCTTCTTCGATTTCTCCGCGATGGAGCCCGAGCAAATCGACCGTTCGGTCGATGCCGCCAAGAAATTCGTCAGTACAAAAATGCAGCCAGCCGACCTGATCGCTCTCGTCTCCCTCGCCACCAACATGCATGTTGATTGCGACTTCACCGACGATCGCGACAAATTGCTGGCCCTGCTCGCCACCTACAACTCCGGCCAGGGTCAGGGCTTCGACGCCGGCGCCACCGGCAGCGCCGAAGGCACGGCGGAAACCAGTGGCTCTTTCACCGAAGACGACACCGATCTCAATACCTTTTCCGCCGATCGAAAACTCCTCGCCCTGCAATCCCTCATGCAGGCGCTCGGCAAGCTCCCCCAAAAGAAGAGCATCATCTATTTCAGCAACGGCATCACCCAAACCGGCGTGGACAACCAATCTGCCCTGCGGGCCGCCACTGCCGCCGCAATCAAGGCCAATGCTTCCATTTACTCCCTCGACGTCCGCGGCCTGCAAGCCTTCCCTCCAGGGGGTGAAGCGCAAAATGCCAGCCTGCACGGCCAATCCGCTTACTCCGGCGCGTCCACGCTCAACGATCTAAACGGCAACGCCTCTTCGCAAGACACTCTCGCCACGCTTTCCTCCGACACCGGCGGAAAAGCCTTCTTCGACTCCAACGATTTCAGCGGCATTTTTTCCCAGGTGCAGAAAGACAGCTCGGTCTATTACGTTCTCGGATTCACCAGCAGCAATCCCTCAAAGGACGGCAGGTTCCGCCATCTCAAGGTCACGATCAACCGGCCCGACCTGAAGCTCGATTTTCGCTCCGGCTATTACGCCGGCCGCGATTTCGAACATTTGGACCGCGCGGACCGCGAGCAGCAACTCGAGGATGAACTCGGTGCCCAATTGCCACGCGTGGATGTCCCGGTTTACGCGGGCGAATCCTATTTCCGGAAAGACGAATCCCACTACTATCTCGCAGTCTCTCTCGTCATCCCCGGCTCGCAAATTCCGTTTGTCACCGAAAAGGACAAGGACAACGCCACCATCGACATCATCGGCCAGGCCCTCGAAAGCGGCAAATTTCCGGTTGGCCGCCTGCGCGACACCGTGAAACTCGCCGTTGAAAGCTCACGCGAAGTCCGCCGCAAAAACGTCCAGTACAACACCGGGTTCCTGCTCGCTCCCGGCAATTACCATCTCAAATTTGTGATTCGGGAAAACCAGACTGGCCGCATGGGCTCGTTCGAAACCGACGTGCACATTCCAGACTTGCGCAAGTCCCCGCTGAAAATGAGCTCCGTGGTTCTAAGCAGCCTGCGCGTCCCTTCAACCGGCAAGAAAGCCGCCGGCAATCCGCTGGTGCGCGACCAAATGGAACTCGTCCCCAATATCACGCATGTCTTCACCCCAGATCAGCATCTCTATCTGCAGTATGAAGTCTATGACCCTGTAAAAGGGAAGAACGCTGCGCAAGTCGCCCCGGCTTCTGTGTCTACCCAGACAGAGGGTGCAAAATCTCCAGAACCTGCAAAATCTTTCCGAGATTCCGTCCGCGTCCTCACCAGCATCGAATTTCTCCAGGGCTCAACGAAGGTCTACGAATCCAAACCCGTCGTGGCGAATGAAGTCACCGCCCCCGATCGCAAAGCCGTCGTCTTCCAGATCGATGTGCCGCTGCAATCCTTGAAGCCCGGCCTTTATCTCTGTCAGGTAAACGTAATCGACGACGTCGTCGGCAGTTTTTCTTTCCCGCGTTTTCCTTTGCTCATTCGTGCGCCCGTCACCCGAACGACTTCTCAAGCCGTCGCAGCTTCTGCAACGCCGGAATAGGCGCTATTCTTCGCCGATGTCTTCGTTCCAGACGACGGGATTCGCTCGAATATACTCGGCCAGCATGGAAACGCACACTGGCGAGTTAAGATCGATCACCTTCACTCCCAACGAGCGTAACCACTCGATTCCTCCCTGAAAGTTCCTGCTCTCTCCGACAACCAAGGTGCCGAATCCGAACTGCCGCACCAGCCCGCTGCAATACCAGCACGGTGCCAGTGTTGTGACCATCACTAATTTCCGGTAACTCTTTTGCCGGCCCGCCTTTCGAAACGCATCCGTCTCCCCGTGCACCGAGGGATCGCCCTGTTGCACCCGGCGATTGTGTCCCGCGCCAACCAACTGGCCGGTCTCATCGAAAATCGCGGCGCCGATCGGAATGCCGCCCTCCTTCAGGCCGAGCCGTGCTTCCGCAAGTGCAACCGCGAGCATCGAATGGTAGTCCAACTCAGAGGTCATCGTTTCTCCTCGCTCACACGTCGGTGTAATTTCACGCCGGCCGCCCTTCTCCCCGTAATTCCGCATCCGTGAATCGAAATTCTAACGCCGCCATTCTTTCTTCGCGATTAAAAACTCGCTTGTGCCATTTCCTCACAGCCTATATCGTAACCGCACCAATTCTCAAATTAAGCGAGCCCCGCGTAGAACGGAGCCTGACCCAGACCATGGCACAAGTGCAACCCGAAGCAGCCGGCTACGGATTGCGGCGCGCAGTGCTCTCCCCGATGGAAACGCTCGCGCAATCGGTCTCCACAATCGCACCGACCACGACTCCCGCCGCCACAATCCCCCTCGTCTGCGCCCTCGCCGGTAATGGCACCTGGCTCGCCTACGTTTTGGCAACTATCGCCATTCTGCTCGTTGCGCTCTGTGTCGGAAAATTTGCGCGCTACTCTGCTTCGCCGGGTTCTCTCTACAACTACGCCTCCATGATTCTTCCTCCATCGCTCGGCGCCACCGCGGCCTGGAGCCTGCTCCTCGCCTACATAGCCACGGGCGCAAGCGTAATCGGCGGCTTCTATTACTATGCAAACCTTTTATTGCGCGACGCCACTGGCCACGGCATCTCCGCCGCCTTCCTTGCCCTCCTCGTAACCGCAATCTCCATCTGGATTGCCTGGCGCGACGTCAAGATTTCCGCTCGCCTCATGCTGTGGATCGAAGCCGTATCCGTTTCGTTCATCCTCATCGTGGTGGTGCTCGTCCTCTTCCGAAACGGTTGGCACCTGGACTGGCCGCAAATCCAATTGCGCGGCATGAGCGGCAGCGGCTTGCGGCTCGGTCTTGTTCTCGCGCTCTTCAGCTTTGTGGGATTCGAAAGCGCCACCACCCTCGGTTCCGAAGCCCGCGATCCTCTAAAGACAATTCCTCGCGCCGTCATTCAAAGCGCCCTGCTCGCGGGCACGATCTTCACCGCGTGCGCCTACGCCGAGGTGCTCGGCCTGCGCAGCGCCGGGCAGGACCTGGGCGCCAGCCAGGCCCCGATGCGCGCACTCGCTCAGGTCGGTGGCATCCCCATCTTCGGCCTGCTCATCGATATCGGCGTACTCGTAAGCATGTTTGCCGGCACACTCGCTTGTATCACGGCCGCCGCCCGCGTTCTTCTCCTGATGTCCCACAACGGCCTCACGCATGGCTCGCTTCGCAAAACTCATCCGCGAAATGAAACGCCCGGCCTCGCGATCTTGGTTACCGGAACCGCCGCAGTCCTGCCCGTGGCCATCCTAGCCCTGCGCGGCGCCAGCGGACTTGATGTCTACGGCTGGATGGGCTCCCTCGCAACCTACGGCTTCATCGTCGCCTACGCGCTGGTCAGCATCGCTCTGCCTCGTTATCTGCGCGAACACAATGCCTACCGCCCCGGTGCGCAGATCATTCCCTGGCTGGCGTGCAGCACTATGCTGCTCGCCCTCGCCGGAAATCTCTATCCGGTTCCCGAAGGTCCCTACGGCAAGCTGCCCTATATCTTTCTGGCCTATCTCTCGGTTGGCATGCTCTGGTTTTTCTTCCGTGTGCGCAACCGCAAATCAGCATTAGCCGCCAGTTAAAACTCTCCCGTTTCTTCAGCCCCGTAAACTCGAAAAACAAATTGAGGAAAACCAAATATTGCGTTTCGGTTCCCCGGCAATTTGGAATAGCTTCCTTCCAACAATTTGTCGCGTGTCCGGCGTCAATCGGGGGAATCAACTTCTTTTAAAAACGGTGCGAGTCCACCTCGAGATGACGCCCCGTAGACGTGCGACTTGAAACGGGTGGAGGCACTTTCGAATGTCGAATTCATCGCGCAATTCTGTAAGTCTGGCCGCATCCTGTCTAATCTGCTCCCTGGCGTTTCTTCTCGCTCCCAACGCCCGCTCGCAGCAAACCCTCGGCGGCATCACCGGCACAGTCACCGACGCCTCGGGCGGCGCCCTCACGGACTCCCAGGTTACGCTGGTCGCCGACGCCACCAAACTCACCCGCACCCAGAAAACCAACAACGCCGGAATCTACGAGTTTGTAAATCTTCCCATCGGCTCCTACACTCTCACCTTGTCCCATGACGGCTTCGAAACCCAGAAAATTCCCTCCATCACCGTGCAAGCCGACCGCACCGCAACCGTAAACGTCACTCTCAAAGTCGGCCAGATCGGCACCACCGTCACGGTAGAAGCCTCGCCGCTCATGAATTCCGAGGACACCACCAACGGCTACATCCTCGAAAAGGATCAGATCCTGTCGGTCCCCTTGCCCACCGGCAGCTTCACCGGCCTCGCCATTCTTTCCCCCGGCGTCAACGCAGAACTCTCCAGCGGCACGGGCGCCAACAGCGGACTTGGCAACCAGCCCATCTGGGCCAACGGCCAGCGCGACACCAGCAACAGTTTCCTCCTCAACGGCGTTGACGCCAGCAACTTGTTCAACGGTAAGAGCACCAGTTCGGTGGCCTCCGCCCGCGTGGTAAACAACACGGGCATCGGCGGCGCGGCCAGCCTATCCAGCACCACAGCGGAGCCCATTCAAAGCACTGGCTCGGTGTATCTGGCCATCGGTCAAGCTTTGCCAACGCCCGCTCCGGAGACCTTGGAAGAGTTTCGCGTTAACACTTCCATGTACGACGCCCAGCAGGGTTCCACGAGCGGCGCGCACATTGACATGAGCACCGCCTCAGGCACCAACCTGTATCATGGCACCGCCTACATTCATCGCGGCACCGATGCGCTCAATGCCGCTCCTTATTTCTACAAGACGGACGGCAACATCCCTGCCAGCGATAAGGTGCCCTCGCTCCACCGTTACACGGCCGGAGCCACATTGGGCGGACCGATTCTCAAGAATAAACTCTTCGGCTTTCTCAGCTACCAGCACATTCATACCGCGGACCAGGAAATTGGCAGTTCGCGCGTAGCTGTGCCGCCAGGACTTACGAATGATCGGAGTCCCGCGGCCCTCGCGGCCCTGGTAAACGGCGACCCCGCGTCGTGTTCTGCTCAACCGTGCAACTTCCCCTCTTCGGCGCTGGTTCAACCCGTCGTTGGCACCGCTGCCGGCGATATTAACCCGATGGCCTACGGCCTGCTCAACTACAAGCTGCCGAATGGGCAGTACCTGATCCCTTCCGCGGGAAGCTTTTCGCCAACGATCAACTTTCCCGAGAATACTTTCACCACGGGCACCGCCTACTTCCTGGCCGATCAGGCCGTGTCGAATCTGGACTGGATAGTGAATCCAAAGGACACACTGTCGCTGAAGTACTACTATCAGCACGATCCCAGCATCGCCCCCTATGCCTACTCCGGTTCGCCGGGATTTTCCCAGCACTTGGACGCCGGCAGCCAGGTTGCCTCCATCACCAACACACAGTCTTTAAAGACCAACTTGAGCATCGCCGAAGTGTTCGGTTTTATACGCGAAAAGGTTTACAGCACGATTGGCCAGCCCTTCACGCCGCAGCAATTCAGCGCGTACGTCCAACAACTCACGGGCTTGCCGGCTTCTCAGGCCACGTTCAATACCTTCGGTTCCACCACGTTTCCCGGCCTCTCGATCGTCGACAACTATGGGAACGCTGCACCCTACAACACGAATTTTGTACCCAATGCGGGAATGAACATAGGGGGAGGGGCGAACTCGCAAGGAGCCTTTACCGGAGTCTTCCAAAACCGCTTCATGCCTTCGGCCAACGCCATCTGGACGTTGGGCAGGCATACCCTGACCTTTGGCGACAGCTTTTCCTACACCCAGCTAAACACACGCGATCAGCGGACCGGCAAGGGGGTGATCGCCTTTGCTGATTTTTCCCAGTTTTTGCAAGGGTTGGAAACGTCGTACAGCCCCAACGGGTTTGTGACCAGCGCGTACCTCCAGGGTGACGCCAACCGCTACTTCCGCTCGAAGGAGAGCGGCGTGTATTTGCAGGACAAGTTTCGGATGCGCTCCAACTTGAGTATCACGGCCGGACTACGCTTCGACGACCATGGTGGGCTCACCGAAAAGTACGGCCGCCTTTATAATTTCGATCCCTCGCGCTATCAGTACGACGCCTCTACGGACACCATCGTTTCCAACGGCTTGATCATTGCCGGCAACAACAAGCTGTTCCCCTCAAGCGGCGTGAGCAATTCCACTTTGACAGGAAGGCAGTGGGGGTTGGCGCCGCGCCTCGGCGTGGCCTGGAGCCCCAAGATGTTCAACAACAAGATTGTTGTTCGCGCTGGTTGGGGCATGTACTACGACCGCGGTGAACTGTTTACCTATCTCTCCCCGGGTGTCGCCGCTGGCGTCATCCCGGGCGGACCGTTCGGTGTAAACCAGTCGCCACCGTTCGTAAGTTCGCAGGTTTGCACCGCCATTGCCACTTTCTACGAAAGCTTCATTCCAACTTGTGATGCCACCACAACCGCATCCGGCTCTCTCGCAAACGATAAGGGTGGTTCGTTCAATAATCCCTGGGGCAACTCTATCGGCCCGCGGCCCACGGGGAATCCCGCCACGATCACGCTGCCAAACGCCGCGGCCATCTCAAACGGTTTGCCACTGTTCGCCTTTGCCGACTACAACCGGGCCAACAAGCTGCCGTACACTCTGAATCAGACTCTGGACATCCAGTGGCAACCGCGCAGCGACTTGATGATTGAAGTGGCCTATGTGGGGAATCTGGGACGTCACGAGGTAGTTCCCATTCCCTTCAACCAGGCGGGCATTGCCTCACCGACGCATCCCATTCACGGGCAAAACTACACTTACGGGTATACCGTTTTGGCTCCCCCAGGGTGCAATCCGACTCTGAACCCGTCGGCGTGCGCGTATACACCCACGTGCAATATTAGCGGCGCCTTTGGCTCTACAAGTGGCTGCGGCTTTATGGGTCTCCCCGACGGAAACTCTATGATTCAAACCTATGAAGGCGGCAACGTGGACCTGCGCGTTCCCTACATTGGCTATTCGTCGGAGTCCGAGTCGTACACGGCGGCCGGAATTTCCGCCTATCACGCCCTGCAAGCGCATGTCGAAAAACACTTCAGCCACGGATTCCAATTCGGCTTTTCTTACACCTTCTCCCACGCAACCGATGAGCAGAGCGCTTTGGGCCTGTTCTACAATGGCAACAATCCGCTGAATCTGCGCAGCGGTTATGGATTGTCCGATTTCGACCGCAAGCACGTCGTCAATTTCACGTACCTCTATGAATTTCCCAGGTTTTTTGAGCGATCGTCCTTCCGGGGCAAGTTGGCCGATGGCTGGGCCGTTCAGGGATTGGCCATCATTCAAAGCGGCCAGCCCTATAGCGTCATCGACTACTCGGGCGCCGTTGGCAGCATCTTTTACGGTACAAGCGACGGCATCACGAATCCGATTGTGCCGTTGACCAGCAGTTGCTCTCCAGCCAAGGCTCTTCTCGGCGCAAACGGAGCAACCCCTGGTCAGTCGGCGCTCGACGCAAATTGCTTTACGCTTCCTCTTCTAAATCCCGGCGGCTTGGGCGGAGCCATCCCGGCCGGAGACACTTACGAAACCAACTTCACCACCGGCCAGCGCAACATCTTCCGGCAGTCCTGGCAAAAGCGCACGGACGTTTCCATCGTGAAATCCACACCGATCACCGAGCGGGTCGCTGCCAAATTCAGCTTCGACGTGTTCAATTTAACTAACACACCGAGCTTTGATATTCCTATCAACAACGTCTCCCAGAACCTGTTCTTCAATGATTTCCCGGTCATGGGTTCGAGCTTGTATTCCTCTCCAACGCTGAGCGGTTTGGGTGTCGTCAACAAAACCATTGGCAGCGCACGGCAAATTCAAATGAGCTTGCGCCTTACTTTCTGAAGTTTATTTCTCTACTGGAGGGAGTTCTGCGCCTTCTCGTTTTGCTTCATCACCTGCCGGCTACTGCTTCCGCCGCAAACGCGTCAGGGCCAGCATGACCAGCCCAAAGGCCAGCAGCACCATGCCCCACCACAAATTCATGTTCAGTCCAAGGGAATGCTCCGCGTACATTGAGCTCCCGCGCGTGGCCGCACCATATCCAATCAGCAGAATCCCGAACAGCGTGAACAGCATCCCAATCGGCATCCGGATGTCAAATCCCATCGCTCCTCCTTCCGAGCCCGCGAGTCGCGTGCTTCTACCAGAAAACCAGATTCAGGCCCACAAGCAGCACCAGCACAATCAACGCCAGCGTGGCTGGCTTCTGGTACCACTTCAATCCGCCCTCTTCCGGTCTCGCCGTCAGCGAATACACCAGGCCCTTCAACTCCTGTTCCGGGCGCGGCGTAGTCAGTAGGGAAATGACGACCGTGAGCGAAAAGCAACCAACCCACGCGAAAATCGCCGTCCAGAAATTTTGTGCCATCTCGCTCGGATAAACGTGTAGGATCGGCCCAAGATACCCGCCCTTCACTCCCATAACCGCTCCCGCCGGCAGCGTCAATCCGTAATGCGTCGCCGCGGCAACCGTTCCTCCCAACAACCCCCAGAAAGCGCCGTGCCCCGTCGTGCGTTTCCAGAACATTCCCAGCATAAACGTCGCAAATAACGGAGCATTCACGAACGCAAACACCAGTTGCAGCACGTCCAGGATGTTATTGAACTCCTTCGCCACAAACGCCGCCATGAGAGAAATCGCTAGCCCAAAAATCGTCGACGCGCGCCCCATCCATAAGTAGTGTTGATCGCTCGCCGTTTTATTGATGTAGCTCTGATAGATGTCGTAGGTCCAGACGGTGTTGAACGCCGTCGTGTTCCCCGCCATTCCCGACATGAACGAAGCGATCAGCGCGCAAAGTCCCAGCCCCAGCAGCCCCGAAGGAAAATACCGCACCAGCATCATCGGCGTCGCCAGGTCGTAATCCAGCACCGCTTTTCCATTCACAAGAACCGGTTTGCCCACGGCGTCATACTTCGGCGGAATAATCCCTTTTCCGCCGGTAAAAAAAGACGATTGCGTGGCGGTCCCTGCGACGACGCTTTCCTTCGCACTCGTGTCATGCAGTTTGGAACTCGTTACCACCCCGGCGATCATTCCGGGCAGAATTACCAGAAACGGGAAAACCATTTTCGGGAACGCCGCAATCACCGGCGTGCGCCTCGCTGCAGTCATCGAATCGGCCGCCATCGCCCTCTGTACCACCAGAAAATCCGTGCACCAGTATCCGAACGACAGCACAAACGCCAGTCCCATCAGCAACCCAAACCACTCGACGCCCATCGGGTTTTCGCTGGAATGTCCCATGTACTTCCACGAATGAACCATCGTGTCGTTCGCAATCCGGGCTTTCAGTCCGTCCCAACCGCCGACATCCCTCAGCCCAAGATACACCAGCGGGATGAATCCCATCACGATCAGGAAAAACTGCAGCACTTCGTTGTAAATCGCCGAGGTAAGCCCGCCCAGAAATGTGTACGCCAGCACAATCAACGCGGAAATCAGAATCGCCGCTGTGAAATTCCATCCCAGCAGAAGCTGCAGCAGCTTGCCCATCGCATACATCGAAACGCCCGAAGAAAATACCGTCATCACCGCAAAGGAAATGGCGTTGAATCCGCGTGTCTTTTCGTCAAATCGAAGCTTGAGGTATTCCGGAACCGAGCGTGCCCGCGACCCGTAGTAAAACGGCATCATGAAAATCCCCACAAACAGCATCGCCGGTACCGCGCCAATCCAATAAAAGTGCGAAGTCGAGATGCCGTATTTCGCGCCGCTCGCGCCCATTCCGATCACTTCCTGCGCGCCCAGGTTTGCCGAAAGGAATGCCAGGCCCGCAATCCAGGCGGGAATCGAGCGGCCGGAGAGAAAAAAGTCCGAGCTCGTCTTCATGTACTTCTTCAGGACGAACCCGATGCTCAGCACGAAAACGAAATACAGCAGGATAATCGCGTAGTCGATCAATTGAGGTTCTGGTCGCACGTGAATTCCTTTCAACAGCTCTAGCAGACCCGTTCAACTGCACGGCGGCGAACCATTCTACTCACTATGATTTCTCCCACCTAGATCTCACTGCTAGGGATCCAACGCCACTGATAGCTGATAGTTGCTCAGTTCAACGCTTGCATTTGCGAGTGAAGCACGCCTCAGCGCATATAAAATGTCCCGTGCCCCTCGGTTTAGCAAGTCCCAATCCCAAACAATTGCTTTTCCTTCTACTCCTCTCCGTCCAGCGACCGCGCGACCGCTTCACACGTCGCACAGTTCAACCGCTTCCTGCAGCGACCGCAACGGGTCCCGAGTGGGAAGAAACTCGTGCGCCAGATATCCCGCGTAATTCGTTGCCACGATGGCGTGCATCACGCCCGCCCTATTCACCTCTTGGGTGTTGTCCAGTTCATGCCGTCCGGGCACGCCTCCCGTGTGGAAGTGTCCAATCCACTCGATATTTTCGGTGATCGTCCGGATCAGGTCGCCTTCCATGATCTGCATGTGATAGATGTCGTACAAAAGCTTCACCCGCGGGGAATTCACCGCTTCCGTCACGCGGACTCCCCAAGCCGTGTGGTCGCACATATAATCCTTGTGGTCCACCTTGCTGTTCAAAAGCTCCATGCAGATCGTGACCCCGTGGTCCTCCGCGATTTTCTTCACTCGATTAAGGCCGGCAATCGTATTCTTCGCACCTTCTTCATCGGACATCCTGCCCCGATTCCCCGAAAACGTGATCACATTCGCCACGCCCAGCTTTGCGGCCCGCGGGATGCTCATCCGAAACGCCTCCTCAATCTTTGCGTGGTTCTCTACTCGGTTCATCGCGCTCCGGATTTCTCCCCCGCCGCCGTACCCCATACTGCACACCAGTCCATATCGCCGTGGCACGTCCCACTCGTCCTCATTCAACAGGTCAATGGCTTTCAACCCCATCGCCGCGCCCTTCTCGCACAACTCGTCCAGCGGAATCTTCTCGTAGCACCATCGCGAAACCGATTGCCGGATGCGTCCCTTGCGTTGCGTGGCTTGCAGCTCTCCAGCCGAGGAAAGAGCCGGCGAGGCGCCGAAGGAAGACGCAGCCAATCCCGAAGCAACCTGCCGGACCATCGAACGTCTCGATATGCGAGTCATGACGATGTGGAAGTCTAAGCGAAAATCACTTTTCCAGCGACTAAATGCATCTCTGGCAACGCGGGACTCCCGCCGCTGGTAATCCTTAGCCCGCGCCCGATTGAGCGTTGATTCCGCCAACTTTCGATTCCGCTCCAATTCCGGTTAAAATAAAGCTTCAGAAGCATTGAATCAATACTCTGGTTGAGGCCATGAATCCCGAAACTCCCTCTCCCCCGAAATCCCCGTTCAAAAATCCCCTTCTCTATTCTTCCCTGGTGATCTTTGGCGTAATCCTTTACGTCTCCTACGTCCTCTACGCGCGCTACGAATCCAGCAAAGAGTACGAGCGGCAAACAAGAGAGCGCCAGAACGAGCAGCGCCGCGAAGAGGATCGCCTCGCCGTCGAGCAGTTAGGAGGCTCGGAACTCGCCATCCGCGGCCTCTACGTCTCTCCCGTTGCTATCCACCCCGGCGAATCCGCGCAACTCTGCTACGACGTCGCCAACGCCAAGACCGTCACTCTCGATCCCCCCGCCGGAGATGTCTGGCCTTCCCATTCCCGCTGCCTGAACCTCTCTCCCCGAAAGACCACCACCTATACTCTCTCCATCGCCGACGCCGCCGGAAATAAGGTTTCCCAAACCGTCGAACTTCGTGTCCATTAAAACTCCAGGTGTAATTTAACTAACTGAAAGTAAACAACATAATGGATTTCGCGTTTAGCCGGCCTCCCTTTCCCTCTTGTCTGGACATTTCTCCCCCATCTATAATGTTCCCTGCGGAGTCCGGCCTCGCCGGACTCCGCATCATTTTTCTCTGACGTGGAAAACTATGTCTGATCCTCTTGCCAAGATTAAAAAGAAACTCCAGCAGGAAATTGACTCCCTGGAGCACGAACTCAACGTTGACCTCCCTAAGGAAATTGCCGTAGCCCGTGCGCACGGCGACCTCTCCGAAAACGCCGAATACAAATACGCCAAAGAGCGCCAGGGCTACGTCAACGCCAAAATCGGCCAGCTCAAAAAGCGCATGGGCGATCTCGGCATGTTGAATCTCACCAATATTCCGAAAGACCGTTCCGGCTACGGCTCGCGCATCGTCGTCATTGACGTGCAGAAAAGTCTCGAAATCGAGTACAAGCTCGTCAGCAGCGAAGAAGCCGACGTCGAAAAGGGAATGATCTCCACCACTTCTCCCATCGGCCGCGCGCTGCTCAATCGCAAGGTCGGCGACGAGGTGCAGGTGCTCACTCCCAACGGGAAAAAAGAGTTCGAAATCGTTCGCCTTTTCACCATTCACGAAGAGGCTTAGAATATTTCAGCCGCCCAGCCGGCGGTGAGGTGCCATGTTTTATTGGGGTTCGGGTCCGACTCTTGGTTTGCTGACTTGCTTCGGCTATGGTGTTTTTCTTCTCGGCTCCCTCTACTTGTGGCGCTATCGCGAAGAACTCTCCCTCTGGATGGAAGATGAATTCTCCGCCTTCCGCCGCAATTTGTCCCGCTACGAATCCGTCGGCCCCTTTTATCTTCCTCGCACCGAGTCGCGTCTCCGCGTTATTCCCGCCGGTTTTCTTCACTCCGTCAGCCGCCTCCCGCATCGCCGCTTCTCCCTGGGCGCCTTCCTCCTCGTGCTGGGTCTCCTCCTCTTAGCCCTCGATTTCTTCATTTAGCGCTCTTACGTCGCCCTTTTCTACCGGCCAATCCGCGCCCCCGCTTCCTGCTCGTTGCTATCTGATCGCTGATCGCCTCTTCCCGATTTCCAATTCTGCTATTCTTTTTCCCTATGCAACCTTCTCTCATTGTTCACGGCGGCGCCTGGGACATTCCCGATGATGCCGTCGATGCTTGCAAATCTGGCTGCCTCCGCGCTCTCCACGCCGGTTGGAATGTCCTCAAAAGCGGCGGCCACGCGCTCGATTCCATCGAAGCCGCCATCATTGTCCTCGAAGACGATCCTACCTTCGACTCCGGCTTCGGTTCCCATCTCACCCTGGATGGCCACGTCGAATGTGACGCCATCGTCATGGATGCCGCCACTCTTCGCGCCGGCTCCGTCGCGGGCCTGCGCCGCATGAAAAATCCCATCCAGGCCGCGCGCGCTGTCCTCGAAAAATGTCCTCACATGATGCTCATCTCCGAGGGCGCGGAGCACTTCGCCAGCGCACACGGCGTCCAGCTCTGCGACCCCGAAGACCTTATCTCCCCCGCCGAACGCGAAGCCTGGCTCCGCTGCAGCAAGGATTCCCACGCCGCCGAAAATCATCGCGGCCACGAGCAGGGCACCGTCGACGCCGTCGCGCTCGATCAGCACGGGCGCCTCTTCGCTGCCACCTCCACCGGCGGCACCTGTTGCAAGCTCCCCGGCCGTGTCGGAGATTCACCGCTGATTGGCTGTGGTTGTTACGCCGATGCGGAAACGGGAGGCGTCTCTTCGACCGGCTACGGCGAAGCCATCATGCGCGTCGTCATGGCCAAGACCGCCGCCGATTTTCTCCGGCCCGCGAACCCCGCGCCCGCCCGCGCCGCGCAAGCCGCCGTGCAACTCCTCGCGATCCGCGGCAAAGGCACCGGCGGTCTCATCCTGCTCGACAAAAATGGCAACCCCGGTTTCGCTTTTAATACTCCCCGGATGGCCTTCGGCTATGTGAACGACGAATCATCCTTCTTTACTTCCGTCTAACCCCGTCGTTCCCGTGCCCGACCCCGCCATCCTTCTAGCCGACTCCGACAAATAATACGGCGAAGCGATGGTGTAAATTTGTTTGTTTCCTCGCGCAAGCAGAACCCATTCCAGCAGCCGGGCTCTCTGGTTGTGCAGAAAATATTCGTACCAGCGATCCTCCACAAATTCCGGGATCACCACCGCAATCTTCCGGTCCGGAAATTTCTCCGTCTGCTTCAACACGTACTCCACGATCGGCAGCACAATGAATCGGTACGGTGAGGGCAGCATCACCAACTCAGGTGGCTCCACTCCGTATTCCCGGTAAGGCGTCACCACGTAGCGCTCCCAATCCTCCTCCAACAGCGCCGCATGCTCGCCGGGTTCAACGTGTACCGCTGTCACCATGGGAGACAATCGCACCGCAAACTCCAACCCTTGTTTCGTGATCGCGCTCCATCGGTCAATGGGGATCACCACGATTGGCGGGGGTTCGCGCGACGGAGGTTCCAGGGGCACCATGGACCGCGTGGCCATGGAGATACCGTGATAGTGCTTGCGCACCTTGTGAAACGCCACGATCGTCAGCGGAATAAAAAGCAGGGTCAGCCACGCTCCATCCACAAACTTTGCCACCAGCACCACCACCACCGTTACGCCGGTAACGAACGCGCCGAACCCGTTCACCAGCGCGGATTTTCCCCAATGCGGCCCCCGCACCTTCCACCAGTGCCGCACCATCCCCGCCTGCGAAAGTGTGAACGCCAGAAACGCGCCAACTGCATACAGCGGAATCAACCGGTCGGTCACGCCACCAAAAAGAAACAGCAGCACTGCCGCGAGAATCGCCAGCACCACGATTCCCTGCGTGTACACCAGTCTCCGCCCGCGCTGGGCGAATCCGTGCGGCAGATAATTGTTCTGCGAGATCGCCCGGCACAGCCTCGGGAAATCCGCAAACGCGGTATTTGCCGAAAGCGAAAGCACCAGCAATATCGACCCGATCGACACGTAATAAAACGCGCCCTTGCCGAACACCGCTGCAATCAGCATCGAAAGTATGCTCTGGTATCCCGGTTGACCCGGGTCCGTGGCCACAATCCCATACACCTTCACCAGGTACGAAATTCCCGCCAGCAACACGGCCAGGATCCCGATAATGATCGTCAGTGTCCGTTGTGCGTTCTTCACCCGCGGCTCGCGGAACGCCCGCACCCCGTTGCTCACCGCCTCCACGCCGGTCAGCGCCGTGCAACCGCTCGCAAAAACGCGCAGCAATAGCCAGTACGTCACCGTTTGAATTTGCGCCGGTGGCGCGGGCAATGGGTTCGCCGGAACCGGATGCCCGCCGGCCAGCATTGCGCGCACGATACCGGCAACAATCGTGATCCCCAGGCAGCCAACAAAAAGATAAGTAGGGAAGAGAAAGGCGAATCCCGCGTCCTTCACTCCGCGCAGATTCACAATCGTGATCAGCAACAGAATGCCCAGGCACAACACCATTGTGTGCGGCATCAGCCTCGGCACCGCCGAAATCAGCGCGCCCACACCTGCCGAAATTCCCACCGCCGCCGTCAAAATGTAGTCGGCCAGTAGTGCCGCCGCTGCCAGCAATCCCCAGAACGATCCAAGGTTGTACCGCGCCACCGTATACGAGCCGCCGCCCGTCGGGTACGCCTCAATCGTCTGCCGGTAAGAAAAATACACAATTATCAACAGCGCGATAATCGCCGCGCTGATCGGCACAATGTACTGCACGCCCAGTAGCCCCAGCGGAATCAGCAGGCTCAGCGCTGCTTCCGGCCCGTACGCCGCCGAGCTCAGCGCGTCCAGCCCAAAAATCGGAATCCCTTCGGCCGGTCCAATTTGCTCCGCGCGCTCTTCCGAAGTCTTCAGTGGTTTTCCAAAGATCAGGTCAACAATGTTCATAAAGGGCTGAGCGATTCTCCGCGGGTCCCGTCTCGTTCTGCAAAAAGTAGAGTCTTCATTTGTCCCGAATCGCCACTCAATGTCAATCCGCTTTTGTCCAGCTTCTCAACCCGATTTCGATGTGTCAGCCCTGTTGACCCGCAATCCAACTCTCTCTACCATTCTTTTATGGTCGCAAAAGCAAATCTTCGCACCAGACTTCTACCACGTCTCGCGCTGGTCGCTGTCACGTTCCTCTTCAGCTTTCCATTGGCGCTCGCCGCCCAGACCGCGGACGACGTCATCAACGCCTATCTCAAAGCCCGCGGTGGCTTGACAAAAATCAAAGGCGTCCAGACCGAACGCGTTACCGGCACCATCACCTTCGCTCCCGGCGTCGAAGGCCCCTTCTTCGTCGAGCGCAAGCGCCCCCTCAAAATGCACATGGAACTCACCGTCAACGGTCAGAGCCTTATCCGCGTCTACGACGGCAAATCTTCCGGCTGGATCTACAATCCCTTCGCTCCCAACGCTGCCGTCGTCCCAATGCCGCCTGGCGATCTCCGCGGTATCGCTGACGAAGCCGATTTTGAAGGCCCCTTTGTCGACTACAAGGCCAAGGGCAATCAGATCGAATACGCCGGCAAGGAACAGATCGACGGCAAGATTGTGCAGAAACTCAAACTCACCGGCAAGCAGGGCGACGTCAGCTACTTTTTTTTCGATGCTTCCACCGGCTTGATCATGAAATGGCAGGGCACTCGCAAGGTAGGCGACAAAGAACTCCCTTGGGAAACTTATTTCCGCGATTTTCGTGATGTCGACGGTTTGAAATACCCCTTCCTCGTCGAATCTGCAGCCGTGGATTCCGACCAGATCCAGAAAATCTCCGCCACCAAAATCGAAACCAACATTCCCATCGACGAAGCGGAGTTCGGCAAGCCCAAGCTGCCCGCGCCCCCTGCCGCGCCCGCTGACCCTCCCAAGCCCGACTGATTTTCAGGGTCGTTAAACAAATTATGACCGCACCCGAGTCACCCCCCGACGCCAACCCGCGACTTGGTCTCTGCGCCGATTGCCGGAATGCGCGCCTCATCGAATCCGCGAAAGGCTCTCAATTCCTCCTCTGCCAACTCTCCCAGTCCGATCCTGCCTTTCCAAAATATCCGCGCCTCCCCATCCTCGCCTGCGCCGGATACTCCCCGAAGCCCGCGGCCTGATCCTCCAGCCCCTCCGTCTGTGATTCTTCCCTATTCATATACATATCTAGTATACTAAGCCCAGGAAGCCTCTCATGTTACCCATCCCACCCTTCCGTTCGTTTCTCTTTGCTTCATTACTTCTCTGCATCGTTGCTTCCTCTTCCGCTGATACTCTGAAAATCACCAGCTCCCCTCCTGGCGCAACCGTCGAACTCGATGGCGTCGCCGTCGGCGCCACACCCTTGGAAAAAGATTTCCCCGGCGGCTACTTCCACCGCACGCGCACCGCGCTGGGCCAGCGCCTCGAGCATCCAATGGTCGCTCGCCTCTCTTTGCCTGGCTATGCCACCCGCGAAATCGCCCTCACCGAAGGCCCCATGAACTGGATCGATCTCCACGGCCACAATCACGGCGAATACTGGCTCTTCAAGTCCGATCATTTCCATGCCGATCTCGAACTCATCTCCGCCGCCTTCACCGGCACCGTCGCCGCCGTTTCCGCCACGCAACCAACTGCCCTTCAGTATGAACTCTCGCTCGAGGAAATCGTCAAACGCGCCAAGCCCGCTGTCGTCTGCCTCAAGGGTCTGAACACCATGGGCTCCGGCTTTTTCGTCACCGAAACCGGTGTCATCGCCACCAACGCCCACGTCGCCCGCGGCGATTCCACGCTTCTCGCTGTCCTTCCGTCCAATGTCCAATTGCAGGCTCGGGTCGTCTATATCGACGCCGACCTCGACATCGCCCTCGTCAAAGCGGATCCCCCCTCCCCAGGCTTCGCCTTTCCTTATCTGGTTCTCGCCGACGTCACCACCGTCCAGCAGGGCGAATCCGTGCTCGCCGTTGGCAATCCGGGCGATGCCATGCTCTTCAGCGCCACCAAAGGAATCGTCAGCGCCGTCGGAAAATTTCCTGCCTTCGGGCCCGGCATGTGGATTCAGACCGACGCACCCATCAATCCCGGCAACTCCGGCGGTCCGCTGCTCAATTCCCGTTGCCAGGTGATTGGTCTAAACACCCTGAAAATCACGAAGAAAAATGTCACCGGTATCGGCTTTGCTCTTAGCTCCACGGATCTCTTATCCGTCCTGCGCCGTTTTTATCCGGATGTTCCCAGCACGACCGTTCGCGCCTCCGCGGATGTTTCATCCGATTCCGCCGAAGCCGCAGCAACAACTCAGCTCGCCGAAACATCGAGTCCCACGACGCCTTCGCCCGTCCCATCGGCCCAACCTGACGGATACGGCCAGCTCACCATCTCCTCCGAACCCGACGCCGCCGAAATCTATGTCGACGGCAAATTCCACGGCAACGCTCCCGCCACCCTGAAACTTCCCACCGGCTCGCACTCCATCCTTCTCAAATCCCCCGGCCACCCCGACTTCACCCGCACCCTCGAACTCCCCAAATCCAGCAAATTAAATCTCAAAGCCGTCTTCGACGCCTCTCCGCAACCCTGAGCTTTTGGAAAATTGCAATATCGCTCGTCATCAAGCGGCAGCTAATTTTTTGTGGAAGCTTCGTGTCTCGGCAGGAATTCAACCTTCAATTTCTTTCCGACTTTTCTGAAATCTGGATCTGCAGTAATCAAAGTCGCGCGCAACTCCTGAGCCAGGCTCGCCGCAAAGCTATCGGCATACGCAAGTCCGTAGACCGCTTTGTATTCTCCAGCCGTTGTTGCCCTATCCCGGTCCGCCGAAACAATGTTCAATGCGAGTTGCTCTACACTGCGAACCATCCGCTTGGCTTCCGCTTCGCCTCCGGCTTTTCTCATCGAATAAACCATTTCACCCCAGTTTACCGCGGACATAAATACGGGCATCTCCGCTCGCGCCGCTTCCTGCAGCAATCGATCTACCCGTTTCGCCCCCGGCCGGTCCGCCAGCAGAATCAAAAGCGCATTGGCATCCAGAACATAGCGCCTCACCGCCCGCGCTCCCGGTCGCGCCGCCTTTCTTCCTGCAAAAAGTCCAAGGCCGCGGCTGCTCCTGGCAGAGAGCCCCGCACTTTTCGGATGGCATCCGCGCGCAAGGGTTGCAGAACGATGCTGCCTTCGCTCTCTTCCCCCAAAACAATATTAATGCGCATCCCTTTCCTTAGGCCCAGCTTCCGCCGCACATGGGACGGCAGCACAACTTGCCCCCGCGAACTCATCGTGGTCGTATACACTTCCGTTTTTTTGGCAGTCTTTCGGCTCATACTCTTATCTTACCCTAAGGTAAGACGTTCTTCCTTCCAAAATCTCGCCGACGTTCCTGGCGGGAATGGTCCAGCTTGGCCAAATTGTCCCTCAGCATTGCCCCCACTCCTCCCCTGTGCTAGCATCCCCCCGTTAAGAAGAGCGGACCAGGGATTCATTCTTTTCTCCTTCGCCCCGCTTGCCGGGACCCAGGTAGGGCCGCGCTCTCCTTCAAACCAAATCTCTCACCAGGCGCCGGCCCGCGCCTGTTTCTTTGCTCGGCGGACCATCGCCCGGTGACCTCGTTTGGTCACACCTACGCGGAGGTTTGTCATGAAGATCTATGCCACCAAGGACATCAGAAACGTTGGCATTGTAGGCCACGGCGGCACCGGAAAAACGCAACTGGTGTCGTCGTTACTGTATTCCGCCGGAGTCACACCACGCTTCGGCAAAGTTGCGGAGGGCACCACCACCACCGACTGGGACGAAGAAGAAATCGCCCGCAAAATCTCCATCCAGACCGGCATCGCCTGCGCCGAATGGGCCTGCACTCTCTGTGCCGGCAACACCGTGAAAATCAATTTCCTCGATCTCCCCGGCTACTCCACCTTCATCACCGAAACAAAAGCCTCTCTCATCGCCGCCGATGCCGCCCTCATCACCGTGGACGCCCATGTCGGCGCCCAGGTCACCACCGAAAAAGTCTGGGACTATTGCGCCGAATACGATATTCCCCGCGCCTTCGTTCTCACCTGGATGGATCGCGAACTCTCCAGCTTTGAGCGCTCCCTCGAGTCCCTCGTCCAGATTTTCGGCCGCACCGTTGTTCCTCTCCAGATGCCCATCGGTGCAGAAAAAGGTTTCCGCGGCGTGATCGATCTCGTCTCTATGAAAGCTCACATGTACACGCCCGACGGCGACGGCAAGGCCACTATAGAGAATATTCCCGATGCCCTGAAGGATGAAGCGGAAGAAGCCCACGAGCGGCTCGTCGAAATGATCGCCGAAGGCGATGACGAAATGATGGAGGAATTTTTCCGCGAGGGCACCATACCCATCCAGGACCTGATTCCCGCCGTCCGCAAAGCCATCGTTTCCGAAAAGATTGTCCCGGTCCTGATGATCTCTTCCACGCGCAATGTTGGCAGCGCCAGCTTGCTCACTTTTCTCGCCGACGTCTTCCCGCATCCCGATGAACACTCCCAGTTCGGCTTCAAGGACCCCGGAGGCAAGGGCGACCGCATCGATCGCAAATATGACGACTCGCAGCCGCTTTCTGTTTTCGCCTTCAAGACTCTCGCCGACGCTTTTTCCGGCCGCATCAATTATTTCAAAGTGAAAAGCGGCGTCCTCAAAAACGACGCCACGCTGCAAAATTTCAATCGCAACATTCCCGAGCGCTTCCAGCACACCATGTTCGTGCAGGGCAGGCAGCTAACAGAAATTCAGGAGTTGCACGCCGGCGACATCGGCGCCATCACCAAGCTGAAAGAAACCGTAACCGGCGACACCCTCGGCGACAAAACCGCTCCTATTTATTACGCGCCCGCCAAACTCCCCGAACCTTCCATCACCTTCGCGGTCGAACCAAAGACCCGCGCCGATGAGGACAAAATCGGTGTTGCCATTCACAAAATCATGGAAGAAGATCCCGCGCTCCGTTTTTCGCGCGACCCGCAGACCAAGGAATTTCTTCTTGCCGGCAGCGGACAGCAGCACATCGAAGTCGTTGTCGCCAAAATGCAGAAGCGCTACAACGTAAACCTCACGCTAAAGCCGCCCAAAGTTCCTTACCGCGAAACTATCCGCGGCAAGGCCGATGCCGAAGGCAAGCACAAGAAACAGTCCGGCGGTCACGGCCAGTTCGGCGTCTGTCGCGTCAAGTTCGAGCCTATGGAACGCGGCAAGGGCATCGAATTCGTCGACGACGTCTTCGGCGGCGCCATCCCCAAGAACTGGATTCCCTCCGTCGAGCGCGGCATCCGCGAAGCCGCCGCCCGCGGCTATCTAGCCGGCTTCCCGGTCACCGATTTCCGCGCAACTCTCTACGACGGCAAATACCACGACGTCGATTCTTCCGACATGGCCTTCAAGATCGCCGGCTCGCTCGCCTTCAAGGAAGCCATGAAAACCGCGCGTCCCTCACTGCTCGAACCCATCATGCACGTAGAAGTCTATGCGCCCGATCAATATTCCGGCGACCTGATGGGTGACCTCAGCTCCCGTCGCGGCCGCATCGCAGGCAGCGAGTCACGCGGCCACAACGTCATCGTCCGCGCGCAGGTCCCGTTCTCCGAAATGCTTTCCTACGCTACCGACCTAACCTCCATGACGCAAGGCCGCGCCACCTACTCCATGGAGTTCTCACACTACGACTACGTCCCCAACGAAACGGCCGACAAAGTCATCGCGGCGCACAAGGCCCTCCACGGCGAAGCCCTCGTCGAAGAAGAAGCCTAGTTTTTGTTCTGATCCTGTTTGTAGGGACCGAGCTCGCTCGGCCCTCTTCGGTTTTTCAGGCGGGCAAAACTTTACCCTTCGTTTCATGGCCCAAGGGCAACAACAATAATCCGACAACAAACGCGATTGCGGTAAATGCCACGGGTTTTCCAATCGTATGGAAATGTGCGACGCCAGCTCCGACCAGAAACGTAAATCCCGCTCCCGCAAACCGCCCCACCGAAGTGGCAAACGCAAACGCGCTGCCCCGGCATTCCGTCGGATACTGTTCCGGCAGCCACAGCGTGTACATGGCGAAGTTGGCTCCGCCGAGCCCCAGAAAGAACAGGCACACCAGAAACCATTTCAGCGTGTCCGCCGGCAGGTAAAACACATATCCAAAACCAATCCCAATCGCGAGCAGCATGCACACGTAATACATTCCCAGCGTCACGCGCCGCCCCAGCCATTCCGCCAGTGGTGGCAACAACACGCAACCAAGTATCGTCGCAAGTGATAGCAACATAGTTGCCAGGGAGATCAAGTGGATTAAGTTCACGCCCGGAATTTTATTGCGGTTCACAATCTCCGTAATCGCCGCCGGCACGTATACCGACCCCGCCCACAACCCGATAATCGAGACCAACACATACAAAGAATTCACGATGGTCCGTTTGCGAAACTCAGGTGAGAACAGCTTGGCCAGTGGCCGAAAAACCGACCACGTCCGCACTTCTTGTGCTTTGCTTTCCCAGCGCTTTGGTTCCTTCACTCCATAGCGGATGAAGCTCACCATCAGAGCAGGCAGTCCTCCGATCGCAAACATCCAACGCCAGCCATAGCGTGCCCCGATCTGATAATTGGCCAGCGCCGCCAGAAAAAATCCCACGTAATAACCGGTGTGCATCCAGCCCGCCGCCATCTTGCGCCGGTCCTCCGGCCATTCTTCCGCCACAAACGTGCCGCCCATCGCCCATTCGCCGCCAATACCAATTCCCGCCAGGAAGCGGAAGATCGCCAGTTGCCAGACGCGGGTGCTGAGGCAGCAGAGGAATGTGAACAGCGAATACCACAGAATCGTCAGCATCAACGTTCGCACGCGTCCGTACTTGTCAGCGACTGGACCCCACAAGAATGCGCAGCCCCAGCCGATGAGGAATAGGGCGAAGAGCAGGCCACCGTAGTAGCCGACGCCGCCGAGATCGCTGCGCAATCCGGAGCGCGGAAGAAGTTCCTTGAGCGCAGGAACCATTACCAGCGCAAAGATGTAGGAATCCATCCCGTCGAGGGCCCATCCGCCCCAGGATGCGAAGAAACCGCGCCATTGATTTTTGGTGAGTGGAGTAGGTGTCTGCTGGGGCATCGATTTGGCCACTCGCACACTATCCACTTCCGGGCGTTTCGGCAAGAAATTTCTGCGCTGCCGGCGGCGCAGGCGAAGTGTTTATCGGTGGAGGTGGCGGCGAATCGGCGATTGGTTTTGTGGGCGATTTACGACGCGCACGGGCGCTGGAGTGGGGAAGAGTTTCGACGCGGCCGCGTCGAGCCATGCGCGGAACGCGTCTCGAGAATCCGCGAAGGCGCGGGAAACTTTGTCGGGAATTTGGTTCACCTGCCGCGATAAAGTTTTCATCGGTTCACGTTTCATTTGTTCACACTTCATTCGTTAATGCAAATGGGCCGCTTCAGGTTACGGGAACTTCGGCTGAAACCTGCCATTCCTTTTCTTCCGGCAGCAGGGACTTCACGATGTCTTCCAGCTCGTGAGAGCTTTTCACTTGATCCGGATAGTTGTACGCGGAAAGATCGAAGGTGAGCCCGTATTTCGCGCGGACGTCCTGCAAGCCTTCCTGCAGGCGCAGCGCGATGCGCTTGGCGTTCAGCGTGTCCGTTTCCGGCAGCACGATGGCGAAAAGATCGTCGGCCAGGCGATAGATGGAGTCGGTGGGGCGCAGGCGCTTGGCCATGGATTTGGCGGCGTCGCTCAGCGCGCCTTTCTGGTCGTTCACACCGGCGCGGGAATTCGGATTCGCTTTCGCAATCACAAGTGACATGGTTTTCTCCATCGTAAGGGCACGGCGGAATTCCATGCTCAGGCGATCCCAAAAATGGTTCTGGTCGGGCATGGAGTTGAGCAGATCGGCGCTGGCCTGAATTTGCAGCGTGACGTTGCGCTCCAGTTCGGTGAGCAGGTGCTGCTTGAGCTTGGTGAAGGTGCGCTGGCGGTCGAAGAGATACCCGACGAAGAGGAGCGTAAGCCCGCAAAATCCGAAGAAGGCCACGCGCATCGTCCACTTGCTGTTTTCATCCGGATGGGCATGGACGAACACCAGGGGATACATGAACATGGCCAGCCCGCCGGCGAGGATAAGCACAAAGACGGCGGAAAGAATGGTGAGCTGAAGATTGCGCCGTTCCAGACGGTCCAGCTCCTGGCGATCAATCGTGGGCATCGGGGCACCTGTATAAGGGCGACATACCCGCCGGGCGGGCTCCCGGAAATTGCCGGGATTCTGATAGGTTCCGTTCTGGGAAGGCGCGGCGCAATAGGCGCGGGGTACTGTGTGATGAAAGAGACAGGGGGGAGGGTGACTTGCGAGTAGCGACTGGTGGCATCTTCTGTCCGAGAATTGGAACGCCACTCTCCGGAATGGCGCTCCGGATGTCTTTTGACTCGCCAATCTGGAGATTGGCGTTCCCAGGGAAGGCGCGGCGTGTTCGCCGGCTGGATGCCTGCCTGCCGCTGGTAAGCCGGCGCTACCAACCGCCGTTGCAAGTCGGCTCTTCCTCTTCGCTTTCTGATGACTGATCGCTGATAACTGTTCTCTGCCTTTCTCTGGTATGACCAGCCCCCCTCCCCGGGTATCGCGTAAGTGCGGGAATGATTGGACTTGCGGGAGGGCCGCGCAAGTGTGGGAATGATTGGGCTTAACTGAGGAAGGTTTTCGACCGAGAAGGGGCGGGGTGTGTACCAGCCGGTAACTCCCCCTCCCCCTTGTTTTTCGTAAGTGACCGAAATAGTGGACTTGAAGTCCTTTGATTTCTATCAGTTTTGAACTAATAGAAACACGGGACTTAAGTGAGGAGGGTTTTCGACCGAGAAGAGGCGGGGTGTTTAGAGAAACCAATCCCCGCGCGAACATGCCTCATTCTCTCGCGTTATTCACAACTAAGCAATAGTATTGTATAGTACTGGAACGATTTTTCGGCGTAAAAGTAACGAGCGGGGATCAGAAGTTGAAAGTCAAAGGGTAAAGGCCGAATGTCCAGAAAGAAGTGAAGAGCCGAAGCGCCCCCGGGTACCATAAACCGGAACCCGGGGCACCCGGCACCGTCCGCGTTTTTTTGCGTTGTGGAGTTGGCAGGCAGTGTCATCTTTTGTTCGACGGTGCCGGGTAAGAGCGAACGACAATTATCTGGGCCACACGGCCGTCGAACACAGCTCTGCATCCCAGGTACCAATATGGCGCTTGTTCCGCCCCGGCGGGCTTCGAACAATACTATGGATGAGAGACAACATGGCTGCTGATTCGTCGCCATCCATTGCCATTCTTTGCTGGTTGAGGGAGCGCAAGGAAGAGATGGCCGCGCTGCTGGCGGAACTTGTTGCGATTCCCACGGAGAATCCGCCCGGGAACCATTATCGGGCTTGCACTGACTTGCTGGAACGACGCATCCGGGAATTGGGTTTGGAGTGTAAGCGAATGGCTCCCGCCGGGGCGGGGGACCACGCCGAGGATGCTCCGGCCTCTCTCTTGGCTGTCTACGGCAGCGGGAAGAGGACACTGTATTTCCACGGGCATTACGATGTGGTTCCGGCGCAATCACCGGAGCAATTCCGGCCAGTACGCAAAGAGAATTTTTTGTTTGGACGCGGGTCCTGCGACATGAAGGGCGGGATCGTGGCGATGCTCTACGCGATGCTGGCAATCCGGGAATCCGGCGAGGAGTTGAATGGGAGGATCGGACTGATGCTGGTGCCGGATGAAGAGACCGGGGGACAGCGCGGGTCCGGGAGGCTGGCGCGGGAAGGATTGCTGGGGCAAGCCGGAGTGGGGATGTTGGTGGCGGAACCGACCAGCGGCGTGGTGTGGAACGCCAATCGCGGGGCGATTACACTGCGCGTGCGAGTGCTAGGAAAATCGGCGCACGTGGGATTGCAGCATCAGGGAGCGAACGCGTTTGAGCGGATGCATCGTGTGGTCGAGCGGCTTCAGCACTTGAAGCGCGAGGTGGAGCAGCGCAGCACGCGATGCGCGGTTGGCGCCGAGCAAAGGCGCAATTCGATTCTGATGCTGGGCGGGCAGAGCGGCGGCGGAACCAACTTCAATGTGGTACCGGAGGAGTGCTGGTTCACGGTGGACCGGCGAATCAATCCGGAGGAAAACCTTGCGGAAGAAAAAGCAAAGTTGCTCGGCGCGCTGGAGGAATGCAGAGAGATGGGGATTCCGCTCGAATGGGAAGTGTTTCAGGAAGGAGGCTCGGCCGCATCGGGCGAGGGCGAAGCGTTAGGCAAGGCGCTTTCGCGGAGCGTGCAAGTGGTGACTGGCGAGGCGGCTTGCTTTGAAATGTGTCCCGGGCTACTGGAGACCCGGTTCTATGCAGAAGCCGGGATGCCCGCCTACGCCTATGGTCCGGGGCTGCTTTCGGTGGCGCATGGACCGAACGAATATGTGGACCTGCGGAAGGTGATCGATTGCGCGGCGGTGTATGCGCTGACTGCGGTGGAGGTATTGAACGGCTAAGTTTCTGGGGTACCTGCCTTTTTGTTTTATGTCGGCATGAACTCTTCAACTCGGGTCGGCTTATCTGCGATCTAGACCCCTGTCATTTTGAAAGTGTTATCGCGCCGTAGAAGACTTTTAATAAGATGAGCCCGCCTATAATCCCCAGACTCATACTGAGCAGAGTTCCGATCAGGAAATACTCCGCAAAACGCACGGACTTCATCTCCGGATAGCGCGCGATCGATTTTGCAGTGAGGATTAACCCCACGGTTGCCGGGGACTGAAGAACAAGCGCCGTCAAGACGACGAAGCGTTCGAGCCATCCGATATACATCCCCGCATTCTGCATTTCATTCGTCGTTTCCCCCAGGATACTCATGTCCTGCTTGGTGAGCGGCTTGGTGAGGAAACGAACGACGTAGCCACCGCCGAAAATGACGCCGACGTAGACAACCGAGACGACAAGGGGTTTCTCGATTGCCGACTGAGCCCAGTGGAACTTTGCGAGCAAGGTCCAGAACGGGGGCCGGGCAATCAGCCAGGCCGTAAGGAAGATGGTTAGAGCGTGTACTGCCTGGTCGCCTAAAAATGCCGCCGTCCCGTCCTCGAGCATGTCGGAACGGACCAAGCGGAGTTTTAGCCAGTCGATTGCTAAATGGACTGCTGTCAAGCCAAGAATGAAGCCGTAGAAGTCCATTCTGACCGCCAACCCTGGGATCGCGAATCCCAAGAATAATGCGGCGGCAAAGAAGTGAATCGCTCCGTGTTCCACGTACGCCAGGGCCGCCCCTCGTTTTTTTCGAGTGACCATCTGGTCGGGTTGCAAAACAAAGTCGGTGAGCAGATGGGCCAGGTAAAGGCCAAGAAAGGAGGTCAGGAATACATGCATGATTTCATGCACTCCTTTCATATTTGACGGAATCGTGCATTCGTTGAAAGTGCGACCCGATGATCTTTTTCATGGAATCCATCATTTCCAGAGTCTGCCAGAGGTGGCTCCGGCTCAAGTTTCGCGAGGCCGTGGATGCATTGATCTTGAGGACCCTCGCCGCGAGGTCTACACGCCCTTTGGCCAGGTAGGCGTCTACCGTGCGCCACTGCTTTTCCGAAAGATGACCCACCAGAGCATCATGCAGGTTGTAAATCAGGTTTGCCACCAAATCAAATTCTTCGTTTTCCGAGTGAAAGCGGGTAACTTTTCCCGAATGCTGGTGTCCCTCTTTCGTCTCCCCGATCGCCGTCCGGGCGAATTCGAATGCCTGACCGCCCAGCAGGTTAACAGGGGCCCGCAGATGCCCGGAGATCCGGCCGATGCCAATTCCAATCCTCAACTGCAGCGGGCGCATCCGCCTTCGCAAGTCAAACAGGAGGCCGGGAATCTGGCGAAGATCACTGGCGACGGTTTGAAACTCGTCCCCGGCGGTCACGGCGTAGGGCAAACGAATGCGTTCTTCCTTGAGATGGGCAGACGTGACGAGCCGAAGCCTGGCGCCGAGCACAGAGCGCAGGTCCTGGGTTCGACTCGAGCCAACCACGTCGGAGACGATTACGCCCCAGAGTTTTTCAGGCATATGCACACTCTCATGCAATTATGCATAAATGTATAGTTACGTGCAATATTTAATTCCTGCCCGTCCCACAGAGGCGACGAGGGTGCGCCGCCCGCTGCTAATCCTGTTCACCGAGGGTTTGGAGGTAGGTTTTGCCGTAGGGGTAGAAGAGGTCTTTGCGGCCTTGCTGCCAGGCGGCTTTGAGTTCGGGCGTAGTGATGTCCCAATCCGGGCGGCATTTTTTGGTGACGGCGCGGAGGTCCTGGCGGAGATCTTCGGGAGTGGGGCGGCCGAGGAACCAGTAGCCGTTGTAGACCTTATAAATGATGAGGCCGGGCTCGAGGACAATCACGTGGGGGATCATGGGATTGTGGAGAGGATCGGTATATTCGGCGATGTCGAGATCTTTTTGGACGATGCGCCCCGAGTCAGAGAGGAACGGCCAGTGGGCGTCGACTCCGCTGCGAAACTCGTTTGTTTCGGTGATGTTGTCGGTGCTGATGGTGACTAGCCGGCAATAGGCCACCTCGAGCTCGCGATGAAGTTGCACAAGGCCTTCCGCCTGGCGGCGGTCCTTAGGGCAGAAACCTCCGCGGCTGAGGACGAGAACCATGGGATGTGGTCCTTGCAGCTCGGAGAGCTTGCGGCGTTTCGCCGTGTGGTCGGAAAGCTCATAGTCGGGGAAGATGGCGCCTGGAACGATGTCAGATCGCATGGGAAACCTCCACAGTTGGATGCGCGTGGCCGGGTTAGGTCTCAATACTTCGGAATCGGGGGACTCTAATCAAGGTTGCCGCGGGGAGAAGTCCGTGAGGGCAAGAAACGTGGAATCAATTTTCTCGACCAGCTTGCCATTGGCCTCGGATTTGTCGCGTACAGTCTGCCATTCCGGATCATCGCGGAAAGCTTGCCAGTTGGCGGTGGCAGCGTCGCGATTCGGATGCGCGAGGATGTACACGAGCGTCTTGCCTTTGAGGGGCTCGTCGGTAGGGGTCCAGTACGCTATGTTTTTGATGCCGTGCTTTTCAAAGAGCCTTGTGGTGTGTTCGCGAAAGCGGCGCAGCAAATCCTCGAGCTTGCCGTCATAAACGTGATAGACGCGGAGCTCATAGACCGTCGTTGAGTTTTGCCCGGAGCCCGACTTCTCCTGTAGCGAGGCGGCCCAGGTTGCCGGTGGAAGAAAGGAAAGTGCAGGAAGCGATTGAAGCATGGTGCGTCTTTTCATGTGCGCGATTCTAGCAAAGGTTTAGGCCGGGCGTCCCATCCTCGGGGCGAGTGGGTCACCCTTGAGGCGGCTTGCGCGGGTTACCATTTGCCGGCGTGGGCGCCGCCATCCACGTGCAAGATTTCACCGGTGGTGAATGTGGCGTCTGTTAGATAGAGAACTGCATCTACGATTTCTTTGATTTCACCGATCCTGCCAACCGGGTGCAACCCTTTGAGAAATTCCAGAGTCTCGGGTTTATGCATCGGAGTGTTGATGACGCCCGCCGCAACCGTGTTTACGCGAATGCCATCCTTTGCGTACTCAATTGCGAGTGCGCGCGTCACCGCATTCAGACCGCCCTTAATCATGATTTGAACCGCCGCCGATACCCCCGCGATCGGTTGGTCAACGAGGGTGGTTGATAAATTGACGATGCTGCCGCTTTTCTGCCGCAACATTTGCTTCACCGATAGCTGGGAAATGTAGAGAAAGCCCGCAAGCGTCGTGGAGACCAAAGCGTTGAAATCTTCGGTCGTGTACTCGGTGAAAGGCTTCGGGATAAAAACGCCCGCGTTGTTGATCAGCACATCGATCCGGCCGAACCGGGATACGGCAGTCTCCACGATCTTTGCGGCGGTGACCGGGTCGCCGATGTCTCCACCGACCAACGCGAGATTCGCAGACGCCGGGAACGGGTTTGCTTTGATAATATTTCGCGAGTTTGCAACCACGCCATAACCACGTTTCAGAAACGCTTCCACGAGTGCGGCGCCGATCCCCTGTGAGGCGCCGGTAACGATTGCCGTTTTCTGTGTATTTGCCATTTCTAAGCTCCTTTCAATAGGCGTCCTGTTGGATGTTCGAGAGTCATTGTCGATTCTTTTTCTGAACAACTCTTCGTTGCGCGCATCCGATTAAATCGGTTGCCACGGAGCGATCAGCAAGCAGGAAGCGAAGAGGAAGAGCGGACCCACCCTATGCAAAAGGCGTGTCAAGTCCCAGGAGATCCTTTACAAAGCGTCCCGGGACATCCTTTACAGCAGACCTTAGGAAGTTGCGGTAGGGGCCCAATGCTCGACGATCGTCGAGCATT
>JGI12635J15846_10000053_pt1 | contig 73065 bp, 64 predicted proteins | sample BlaSpr_A8_OM2_M2_FD_15846 | JGI IMG/M metagenome (IMG submission 15846)
GACGTACGCCGACTTGTCCGGTCCTGTGACCATGGCGCATTTCCACGGCCCCGCGCCGGTCGGCCAGAATGCGAAGGTGCAGGTGCCTATCGACAAGAACGCGTTGCCCAGTCCGATCACAGGTCAGGCCACGCTCTCCGAGGAACAGGCCAATGAGCTGATGGCCGGCCAGTACTACTTCAATATCCATACCGAGAAGAACCCGACCGGAGAGATCCGTGGTCAGGTAATGCCGGCAAACTGAAGTAGCGTTTTTATTGCAAGCAACGCACGGCGACCTTCTCTGCACGCCGCTTCGCGAACGATCGTACTATTGACGTTCATCGGAACGAGGAACCGTTATGAGTTGGCAAAGTGCGTTGGCCTGCTGGGTTTTACGTCGCCGGACGCGCCCCGAAACGGGCAAGCCGGGTATCGATGTCGCACGGGCGCGGGCGTTGACGTCGAAGCGGGTGTGGTCGCCGAAAGTGCCACCGGGTTGGCGTCTCGAGGAGCGATACGGCCAGGGCGATGCTCCGCTTCGCGGCGAGTGGCTTTTGCCCGATAAGCCGTCCGCGACCACGATTCTGTATCTTCATGGCGGCGGCTATTACTTTTGCTCGCCCGCGACGCATCGCGGGCTCGTCTTTCCCCTCGCGCGGCGTTCAGGCGCGCGCACCTTTTCCCTCGACTACCGGCTGGCGCCCGAAAACCCGTTTCCCGCTGCGCTTGACGACGCGTTGGCGGCGTACCGAAAGCTGGTGGCCGATGGCACGCCGCCTGCATCCATTGTGATAGCCGGCGATTCGGCCGGCGGTGGTCTAGCGCTCGCTACATTGCTGGCTTTACGCGATGCCGGCGATCCACTCCCCGCGGGCGCCGCGGTGTTCGCGCCGTGGACGGATCTGGCGGCCACCGGCGCATCGATGACGACCAACGATGGCCGCGATCCCATGTTCTACGGCAAAGCGTTCGCACCGGCGGGCAAGCTTTATGTGGGCGATGCCGATGTTCGTAACCCGTACGTATCGCCGTTATATGGAAGGTTCGACGGTTTGCCGCCGCTGTTCATCCAGGTCGGCGATACCGAAGTGCTGCTTGACGACTCCACGCGTGTCGCGGAGAAAGCCCGTGCCGCGGGCTTGTCTGTGGATCTCGAGATTTGGCCAAAGATGCCGCACGTTTTCCAGATTTTGGCGCCGTTCGTGCCGGAGGCGAACCGGGCGCTGGAGCGGGCGGCTGGTTTCGTGCACCGGGTGACGATGCGGCAGGCCGAGACGGCGGAAATGTCGTAGGCGTTTTATCTGCCGCTGCCTATATCGATTGTCTGAAAAGCACGCTCCACGGCCAGCTGCCCGTATTGGCGCTCCAGCCGGCGCACGGTGAAATGCCCATGCGCCATCTGCTGGAAGTGGTCGATGAACACCGTGTTGACCATGGCCCCGAGCACCGCGCCGATCGCCGGAATCGACTTGGCGGCGACTTGCTCGCTGACCTGCACCGAAAACCGCGACGCCACCGTCTGCAAGAACTTGAGTAAGGCCGTCGAGCCATGTCCGCTCAAGCCCTTCGCGGCGATCTCGTTCGTCGCCTTCGATACCGACTGCGCCAAGGTCCCCCGCACAATGAAGTAACCGATATCGGCGTTATCGTCGCTCGAACTCGGGCCGCCCATGCCGAGCACCATCATGCATTGCAACTGGGTATCGATGAGATGCACGTCCTCGCCCTCGCTGCGCGCAATGTCGCAAATCGAGCGAAACATCAGCGTGGTCGTGACCGGCAATTCCACCGGCAACGCGAACAGCCCAAACGCACCGCCCGCCGCGCCCGTCGTCGCGACGGCCAGCTTGTGCATCAGGTTGTGCGGTTTTTCGGGCGGCAGCACGACGCCATCGACCGTACTTTTGCTCAGCGTGCGCAGCGCGAGTCGCAGGCATTTCTTGAGCGCGGCCTGCGTCGCGTCGTCGATTTTTTCCTGCGCGATGTTTGGCATCCGCGCCATCAGCTTTTCGATCGGCGAGCCAACCACGCTCGCGAGTTTCATCGTGAGCGACGGGCTTTCCAGCGCTTCCTTGGCGCGGCGCAAGGAAGCGAGATCTTCCTGCGAGAGGGGTGAAGCGGCGATTGGCGTCGGTTCCATGGCAAATTTCGAAAAGGTTGAGAAGGCGACTGGCCTTGGATTAGAGCCTTTCACCGTGCTATGATTCCCGTTCTGTTGACATGTCAATCATTGCGGTATCAAAAAATGGCCGTTCATACTGCCGCGCACCATTCCGCGGGACAAGTGCTTCCGTTTCGCGAATCGCTGATGGCGATGTTGGGCATCTGTTTCGTGACCATGCTGGTCGCGCTCGATCAAACCGTGGTCGGCACGGCGTTGCCGACAATCGTCGCCGAACTCAGGGGCTTTGACCTGTACGCCTGGGTCGCCACGTCCTACTTGCTCACCTCTGTGATCACCGTGCCTATTTTCGGCCGGCTCGGCGATTATTACGGCCGCAAACCGTTCGTGATTGCGTCAATTGTCGTGTTCACCGTCGCATCCGCGCTCTGTGGCCTCGCCAACAACATGCTGTTCCTCGTGCTCGCGCGCGGCCTTCAGGGCATTGGCGGCGGCATGCTGGTCGGGACCGCGTTTGCCTGCATCGCCGATCTGTTTCCTGACTCCGTCGTGCGCCTTCGCTGGCAAGTCATGATGAGTTCGGCGTTCGGTATTGCGAACGCGGTCGGTCCCTCGCTTGGCGGGATTCTGACGCAATACTACGGCTGGCGCTCCGTCTTCTACGTGAATCTGCCGGTNGGATTGCTCTCCGTGTTTTTCGTCTGGCGCTTTNTGCCGCACCTTCGGCACGTCAAGCACGAAGGCAAGATGCGGTTGGANTGGCAAGGCGCGGGCCTGATCGCGATTGCGCTCGGTTCGCTGCAATTGTTNGTCGAAATGTTGCCGAAGCACGGGCTATCGGCGGGTTCGCTGATGCTGCTGGCCGCGAGCATGGCGTCCGGCTTCGCGCTCTGGAAGTGGGAACGTAGCTGCAATTACGCCATTCTTCCCGTCGACATGTTCCGCAACAAGAGCTTGTCTGCGCTGTTCACGCTGTCGATTCTCGGCGGTTTCACGATGTTTTCGCTGCTGTTCTACGCGCCTCTGCTGTTCCAGGGCGGGTTTGGCATGTCGCCGAAAGACGCCGGCCTGATGATTACGCCGCTGGTGGTGTTCATTACGATCGGCAGTATCGTGAATGGCCGGATCGTGACGCGCGTGAAGAATCCCAACGCGATGCTGTTCGTCGGTTTCGCGCTGCTGGCGGTGGCGTGTCTCGGCGTGGTGATCGCCACGCGCTCGATGCCGCGTCCGCTGCTGATGATGTTCATGGTGCTCGGCGGATTGGGGCTGGGTTTTGTCATGCCGAACCTGACCGTGTTCGCGCAAGTGACGGCGGGGCGTGAGCATCTGGGGATTGCGACGGCGCTGCTGCAGTCGCTGCGCATGATTGGCGGGATGATCGGCACGGCGTTGACGGGTACGCTGGTCAGCCATCTGTACGCCAGCGGCGTGCAACTTTCACTCGATAAAGACAGCGCCAGCCATTGGTTCAGCGACCTGAGCGATCCGCAGATCCTGATCAACCACGAAGCGCAAACCACGCTGCTTTCGCAACTCGCAGCCGCCGGTCATAACGGCGCGATGCTGCTGGAATCGGCACGCGAGTCGCTGGTCGCGGCGATTCACATCGGCCTCGCGGTGGCGGCGGTGGTAGCGGTGCTGGCCGTCTGGCAATCGCGTCGCGTGCCGCCGGTGCGTTTGAAGGGCGCGAAGGTCGAACCGGCGGTCATGGCGGAATAAACTGAATCGCCGAAAAGTAAGAGCACCACGGGCATGCAGGACTTGGAAACACGCAACATCACAGCATTCAGCCGGGAACCAATCAGCATGGACGAAACGGAACGTATCGCCTTCATACAGCAGTTCGGACGCACATATCGTGCGTTCATGCAGGCGTTCGAATCGCAGGTCGGCCAGCCGATGCCGCGCTGGCGCATCCTGCTCGCGCTGCATCAGCACGCGGGCGAGTTGTCGCAGAAGAGGTTGGTGGAGCGCCTGCGGGTGGACCCGGGCGCGCTCACGCGGCAGTTGAAAACGCTGGAGGCGCTGGGCTGGATTGCGCGCAGTGTCGATCAGCGTGATAACCGGGTGTCGAACGTCATCCTCACCGATGCCGGCCGCGCGGTCACCGAAGCCGGCATGCCGCGCCGCAATGCGTTTCTGCACGATACGCTGTCGACGCTTCCCGACGACGCCGTGACAGCGCTCTCCGGCGCGTTGCGCGCGCTGGAGCAGCGCATCCAGGAAGTCGCCGCCGGAACCACTGAAGTGAACGACGTGAACGACCCGAACAACGCCGTTCCTGACAAAGCCTAGAACGACGTTTCGATCACTTCCTTCACACGATACTTCGTGTCGACGACAAGAATCTGGCGCCATTTGTCGAAGGTCAGGCACGGGTGCGAGATGTCGAACGCGATCATGTCGCCGACTTTGATGTCATCGCCCGGTTTGATCCGCAGGTACGCGTGCTGGTCCATCATGCCGAAGATTTCCCAGCCTTCGCCCGGCGCCACGTCACGCGGCCATTGCGTGCCGGGACGGAAGTGGCGAGCGGGTTCGGGCATGCCGGCGTCGAAGGCGGCATCGCGTTTTCCCAGACCGATGATCACTCGGTCCGGCTCAGGAATCGACTGCACATAGGCCCACAATTGCAGCGCCGGCTTCAAGCCTTCGCCCATCTTCTTCGCGATCGGATTGCGCGCGAAAATCTCGTTCTGTGCTTTCTTGTACACACCCACGTCATGCGTCAGATAACAGCCCGGACGCAGGACCACCTCGATAGCATCGCTATTCGCTTTCGCGAATTCATCGGCGACCACGTCGTACCACGCCGATCCCGCGCCCGACAGGATCGCCGGCTTGCGTTCGATCTTGCCGTCGGCGACCAGGGCGCGTGTCACGTCCACCGCGTTCTGTAGAAACGCCCGCACCTTCGATTCGTCCTGCAGCACGCCCTCGTACAACTCGACGCCGGTAAGCTTCACGGTCTCCGGCCAGCGTGCAATGGCTGCCAGGACCGCGTCGCGTTGCGCGTCGTCGCGAATACCCGTTCGGCCGCCTTCCACGCCGAGTTCCAGCAGCACGTTGATTTGCTTGTTCACATCGCTGAAAAACGTGCCGAGCTGGTCGACGTTATCGGCGGAATCGACGAGGCAGTGGAACTCGAAATTGGGATCGCTGAGCAATTCCGCGATCATGCCCATGTTGCGTTTGCCGACCAGTTGGTTCGCCATCAGCACGCGCTGCACGCCGCCGCGATACGCCGCGCGCACCTGATGCGCGGTGGCAAGCGTGATGCCCCATGCGCCGGCTTCGAGCTGGCGTCTGAACAATTGCGGCGCCATGGTCGTCTTGCCGTGCGGCGCGAGCTTTACGCCGTATTCCCCCATGAACGCCTGCATCCACTTCAGGTTGTGTTCGATCCGGTCCGCATACAGCACCGCGGCCGGCAGGCTCACGTCCTCGTCCAGCAAGTTCCACTCGAGACGTGCNGCATCCACGAGATGCACGCTGACACCCGGCACCATGCCGAGACCCTTGCCAAAAGGGTCGATTGTCGCGCTTTGATAGTTTGTAACTTTCATGTGCTGCTACTCCATCGTTCGTTTGTATAGAGTCGGGGGCTTATTTGGCTGCGCTCGATTGATATCGAAGTTGACGCGACAATGGTACAGAAAGTACGATGCNCCAGACATTGTTATTTAGTACCAAGCAGGCCAAAAGGGTTTTCATGAACGTTTCATCCGAACCGGCTGCCTTCGATATCGTCGCCCGGATTGCCGAGCGCGCGCCCGAATTGCGCACGGCGGAGCGGAAGGTCGCGGCGCTTATTCTCGACGATTTGACCGGTGCATCGCGCGCCAGCATTGGTGCGCTCGCGAAAAAAGCCGAGGTCAGCATTGCCACGGTGACGCGCTTCGCGAAGGCAGTCGGGTGTCAGGACGTGCGCGAACTGAAATTGCGACTGGCGCAGGCGGCGGCCGTCGGCCAGCGGTTCTTGCGCGGCGGTCCCTACGACGACAACGACGCCGGCGATCTCCCCGATTCCCTCGCCACCCGCATTTTCGACGATATCCAGACCACGCTCGCCCACAATCGCGGCGCGTTGCGAGCGGCGCCCATCGCCGCTGCCGCCGACGCGCTCGCCGACGCGCGCATGATCTATGTGTTCGGCATGGGCGGAGGCTCGACCGCGTTAGCCGATGAAATGCGTTTTCGCCTGGTCCGGCTGGGCCGGCCGGTGGCGTCCTATCAGGATGGCTTGCTGCAGCGGATGGTCGCCGCGACGCTGTCGCGCGAGCACGTGGTGGTGGCGTTATCCGTGACGGGGCAAACGCCCGAGATGGTGGAGAGTTGCCGGATCGCGCGGGAATACGGCGCGCGGGTGATTGCGTTGACAGCGCCCGTCTCGCCGCTGGCGCAACTGGCCGATTGGCTGATTCCGATCATCGCGAACGAAACCGATTTTATTTACAAGCCATCGACCTCGCGCTACGCCATGTTGATGGCGCTTGACCTACTCGTCACCGAACTTGCCGTGAAGCAGGGCGATACGAGCCGCGAGCTTTTGCGGCGCATGAAACACGCGCTGGACGCGCATCGTGGCGGCAGCGACCAGCGTCAGCCTTTGGGCGATTGAGCACGCTCGGCCGACGCGTGAATTTTTAGGAGACAAAGCATGGCATCGGATGGTGAACACGTCGATACGCTGATCAAAGGCGCGCGGGTGATCGATGGAACGGGCACGCCGGCGGTCGAGCGCGATGTGGCAGTGAAGGATGGCCGGATCGTGGCGATCGGCGCGCTCGATGGCTGGACGGCCGAGAACGTGGTGGAGGCCAATGGGCGTGTGCTGGCGCCGGGTTTTATCGATGTCCACACGCACGACGACACCCACGTCATCCGCTCGCCGCAGATGTTGCCGAAGATATCGCAGGGCGTGACGACGGTGATTGTCGGCAATTGCGGCATCAGCGCGTCGCCAGTGACGTTGAAGGGCGATCCGCCCGATCCGATGAATTTGCTCGGCGCATTCGATGACTTTCAGTATCCGACGTTTGCGGCTTATATCGATGCCGTGAATCAGGCGCGGCCGGCCGTGAACGTGAGCGCATTGATCGGGCATACGGCGCTGCGCAACAACCATATGGACAGGCTGGATCGCGGGGCTTCGCCGGCGGAAATCGATGGCATGCGCGAGCAGCTCGAAGAGGCGTTGGCGCACGGCGCGCTTGGCTTGAGCAGCGGTCTTGCGTATGGTTCGGCGTTCAGTGCGCCGCCGGAAGAAGTGATGGCGCTGGCCGAACCTTTGGCCAAAGCCGGTGCGTTGTACACCACGCACATGCGCACCGAATTCGACGCCATTCTCGACGCGATGGACGAGGCGTATCGGGTCGGAAAACACGCGCGTATTCCCGTTGTGATTTCGCATTTGAAGTGCGCGGGGCCATCGAACTGGGGGCGTAGTACGGAGGTTTTGAAGTCGCTCGAAAAGATTCGCGACGGTCAGCCGGTGGGGTGCGATTGTTATCCGTACAACCGAAGTTCATCGACGCTCGACGTGAAGCAGATCACGGGTGACATCGACATCACGATCACGTGGTCTACGCCGCATCCGGAGATGGCGGGCAAGTTGATTTCCGCGATTGCAGCGGAGTGGGGCGTGACGCAGCAAGAGGCGGGCAAGCGCTTGCAGCCGGCGGGCGCGGTTTATCACAACATGTCGGAAGACGATGTGCGGCGAATTTTGTCGCATCCGGCCACCATGGTCGGCTCCGACGGCCTGCCGAACGATCCGTTGCCGCACCCGCGCCTGTGGGGCGCGTTTCCTCGGGTTTTAGGGCATTACGCACGGGATACGTCGCTGGTGCCGCTAGAGGAAGCGGTGCGGAAGATGACGGGGTTATCGGCGCGGCGGTTTGGTTTGCCGGAGCGCGGTGAGGTGCGCGTGGGATATCACGCGGATCTGGTTCTTTTCGACGCCGACAAGGTCCGCGATACCGCGACGTTCGCCGAGCCGCGGCAGGTGGCGGATGGTATCGATGCGGTTTGGGTGAATGGCGTGCTTTCGTATCTCGATGGTGCGGTGACTGGCTTAAGGGCGGGGCATTTTGTGGCGCGTGGCGAGGGTTCTAAACTCGATGCGCTTGGGCATTTTTGATTCTGGTTTTCTGTTCGGAGAGTTTTGAAATGAAGCGATATGGCGTGGAAGGCGGGAAGGGGCAGGGCGGTGCGGTGATGCCGTTTTCGAGGGCTGTTGAAGCGGATGGCTGGCTGTTTGTTTCAGGTCAGACGCCGATGGAAAATGGCGAAGTGATCGAGGGCGGGATTGTTGCCCAGTCGCATAAGGCGATTCAGAATGTTTTCGCAATTCTTAAAGAAGCGGGCTATGGGGCCGAGCACGTGGTGCGCTGTGGCGTCTGGCTGGACGATCCCCGCGATTTTGCTTCGTTTAACAAAGTGTTCAAAGAGTATTTCGGCGAACATCCGCCGGCACGCGCTTGTGTTGTTTCATCGATGGTAATTGATTGCAAGGTTGAAGTGGATTGCGTGGCTTATAAGGCTGCGAACGCGTAGGATTCTGGGTTAATCGAACTTCTTCATGCCTTTCAAACAGTCCTGTCCCTAATCCGGGATAGGACCTTGTTTTTATATCCTTCCGCGATATTTCAATCTCCGCCTTCTGCCCGAAAGACCTGCGTCGTTGAGCCGCGTTAATGATGCATGGGTCAGTTTGGTTTTCATTTTTTAAATGATTGCAGGCACGCGGTATCATTTTTATAAACGCCTGAACGATTATGACTTTCAGCGAATGCCTGCGGAATATGACCGTGTTGTCAAGCTAGAAATTAGCGATAGTCAATTTCTCTAAAAATCACGATTTCTGTCCGAAAGACAATGATTTTCGCTGGAATTTGCGTAACACTTGTTAGTGATCGACTCTATTCTTAACAAAATCACCATCGGCCTCGCGTAAGTGATGAGTGCGCTCGCGAATGAAGCTTCCGTATGTGGTATGAGGTTGATTGTTTCAACTGCGACTTAATATTTTCATGCTCGCGATTAGAAATAATCCTGGTGGGTTATGCTTTTAAATGGGATAAAGGTGCGGCGTTTCAACCAGGGAAACGGATATGATTTCGCGCNACACAATTAATATTATTATTTGTTTGCTACTGCTAGCACCCTTTCATGCGAAGGGGGCCTTGCCTCGTTCTGACTGTACGGNGCCACTACCTGCATCAATTAATGTGCCGTCGCTTTCTGTACCAAGCACGTTGGAGGTTGGGAAAGATATCCCCGGCGCGAAAGCCAGCTTTTCCATAGTTATTACGTGTACGAACACGTTCAACGGTGTCTTACACTGGTACGTGAGTATGGACAGTGGTGCAGCAATTCAATTGGTGGCGAGTTTCACTGATGTCTACACTGTTCCGGGAATGCCGGCAGGCGTCGGTTTTCGCATTCGTGGGCCGGGCGGAGCGGTCCTGATACCCATAGTTTATGGCACCGCGGCGAGCACGTTTGACTTTGGCGTGGCGAAAAGTCCGGTATCCGTGATTCAGGGTTCCTTTGAGCTTGTGAAAACGGCAAGCGCCATAGCGGTAGGCTCATTTTCTTTCTCGACGAATGCGCACGTTCCCAGTACCGAATATGCAAATGCAGGACTTTCTAGCCAGAGTGCATTAATTTTCGGTTATACAATCAATTCGGTGACAGTCGGCGGATGTGTCGTCTCAAAATCAGATATTGCAGTGCCATTGCAAAACGTCCATGTCCCGGAGCTGCCAACGGTCGGCTCCACCGCGTATCCAACGCCTTTCGGCATTGATTTACTATGTGATAGTAATACAAGGCCACAAATCAGCATGACGGATGCCGCTTCACCGTCAAATCAAACTACGGAACTCACGCTCGCCCCGGGTTCGACGGCGTCTGGAATCGCAATCCAGATTCTTTCTAATGAAGTGATGATGCACTTTGGACCGGCGCCAATCTCCTACTCGGGCTCTGGTGCGGGAATAAGTAATTCGATCAATCTGGGGACTGTTTCCGGTGCGACGCATCTTCCGTTCACAGCGCGATACGTCAGGACAGGCGCTATCAAGCCCGGGAAAGTTCTCGGGCGTGCGACCTTCACGTTAACGTATCAGTAGATGGTGTGACGGCTGTAAGCGGAGGTTGATTCGTCTGGCGATAACGCCCATCTACTGCCGTGCCAATCGCGCGTTATCCGGCAAGGGCAAATTAAAATTGGTACGAAATGGATTGATATCCAAACCACCGCGCCGCGTGTAACGCGCATAAACAGCCAATCTCTCCGGCTTGCATTCCCGCATCACATCCATGAAAATCCGCTCGACGCATTGCTCATGAAACCCGGTGTGTTCGCGATACGAAATGATGTATCGCAGCAAACCTGCATGATCGATCGGCGAGCCGACATAGCGAATTTGCACGCTGCCCCAGTCCGGCTGACCCGTGACCGGGCAATTGGACTTNAGCAGGTTGGAGAACAGCGTTTCATCGACGGGCGATTCGCCAAAAGACGCGCGCAACAATGAAGGATCCGGTGAATAAACCTCCGCATCCAGATCCAGCCGATCCAGCGACAGCCCTTCAAACTCTTCCATCTTGAGCTTCAGCGCGAATTCATAAGGCGCCACAAGCTGCACAGAAACATTCGCCCCGCAAACCGCAGAAACATCTTTGCGAAGCGCAGTACGGACTTCATCGATGGAATCAAACGCCGTCTGCGAAAAAGATCCCAGGTACAGCTTGAACGACTTCGACTCGACAATATTCGGCGATTCCGCCGGCACGATGAACGTCGCCACCGCGATCTGCGGTTTGCCCTTCCGGTTGAGCCACGAAAGCTCATAGGCATTCCAGATATCGGTGCCGAAGAACGGCAACTGCGCCGTCACACCAATAGCCTCGCGCCCAGCAGCACGATCGATGGGAAAAAGCAGCGCCGGATCGTACCGCTCGCTGTACTGAACCGGCTTGCCAAGAGGAGAGTGTTCGGGCGTATTCATGATGCGTTCGAAATGCCACTCGGTACGTGCCCCGTCGCCGTTACGACGCGGGCCGATTCGCAATGGCCAATTTGGTCGTCGAAGAAAAAGTCGGGTTCGAACTTGGCCAGAAACGGGCCCTTGTTCAATCCACCGAGGAACATCGCTTCGTCGATTTCGATGTTCCAGGCCATCAACGTCCGGATCGCCCGCTCGTGCGCCGGCGCCGATCGCGCCGTGACTAACGCGGTGCGAATGCGCATCCGCGTGGTGTCGTGGCTGAGTTTTTGCAGCTTGTGCAGCGCTTCCAGCAACGGTTTCAACGGTCCGTTCGCCAACGCCAGATCCTTCTTGCCGACCTCGTGCTCCACAAACGCGGGCAATCCCTTCGCCTGGAACACTTGCTCGGCTTCGTCGGAGAAAAGCACGGCATCGCCGTCGAAAGCAATGCGAATTTCGTCAGCATACCGGCTCGCGGCAAGCGGCGCTCGCGGTACGACTGTCGCGGCGGGAAAACCGGCGGCGAGGGCATCGCGGACATCGGCCGAATTGGCGGACAGAAACAGCGAGGCCCGGAACGGCTCCAGATACCGGAACGGCGATTCACCGCGCGTGAACACACCGCGCTCAATCGCCAATCCATGCTCCTTGCACGAACTGAACGCGCGCAAACCGCTAATGGGATCGCTGCGCGACAAAATCACGACTTCCACGCGCCGTTCGCCGGCCACATTCAGCGCGAGCAACTTCTCGATCAAGGAGAACGCGATGCCCGGCGTCGCCGGAATCGTCAGTCGCGAACGCTGCAACGCCTCGTACTCACGCAAGTCGCCGGCTTCGTAGACTTCGTTCTCTTCTTCGAAATCAAACAGCGCCCGCGACGAAATCGCCACGACCAGCTTGTCTTCCAGCGAGAAGGCCATGCGCGCGTCAGGCGAGGAACAGCTTGTAGACGGGGTTGGCGCCTTCGTCCCACCACTGATAACCCAAGGTGGCGAGGAATTGCTGGAACTCGGCATTCTCCGATGCCGGCACCTGAATGCCGACGAGGATCGAACTCGTGTCCGCGCCCTGGTTCCGGTAGTGAAACAGGCTGATATTCCAGTTCGGCGCCATCGACGAAAGGAATTTCATCAGCGCGCCCGGGCGCTCGGGAAACTCGAAACGCAGCAGGCGTTCGTCGTGTGCGAGCGGCGAATGGCCGCCGACCATATAGCGGATGTGTTGCTTCGAGAGTTCGTCGTGGCTGAGATCGACCGTGGCAAACCCATGTTCGATAAACGCATTCGCCATCTGCACGGCTTCATTGCGCGTCTTGATCTGCACGCCGACGAAGATATGGGCGGCGTTGGCATCGGCGATCCGATAGTTGAACTCGGTCACGCTGCGTGTGCCGACCAGCTCACAAAAACGCCGGAAACTGCCGCGTTCTTCGGGGATCGTCACCGCAAACACGGCTTCCCGCGCTTCACCCACTTCGGCTCGTTCCGCGACAAAACGCATCCGGTCGAAGTTCATGTTCGCACCGGACGTGACGGCGACCAGCGTCTTGCCTTCCAGCGCTTCGCGCTCCGCGTATAACTTGGCACCCGCCACAGCCAGCGCCCCGGATGGTTCCAGCACGCTGCGCGTGTCCTGGAAAACGTCCTTGATGGCGGCGCAGAGCGCGTCGGTGTCGACCGTGACGACTTCGTCGAGCAATTCGCGGCACAGCCGAAACGTTTCCTCGCCAACGAGTTTCACGGCGGTGCCGTCGGCAAACAGCCCGACTTCGGCCAGTGTGACGCGCTCGCCTGCCTCGATAGATTGCTTCATCGCGCAGGAATCGATAGCTTGCACGCCGATGACGCGGATCTCCGGCCTCACCGCCTTCACGTAGGCGGCCACGCCCGCTGCGAGCCCGCCGCCACCGATAGGGACGAAGATCGCGTGGATCGGTCCTTGATGCTGGCGCAGGATTTCCATGGCGACGGTGCCCTGGCCGGCGATCACGTCGGGGTCATCGAACGGATGGACGAAGGTCAGGCCGCGCTGTTCCTGCAACTTCACGGCGTGGCCGTACGCGTCGCTATAGGATTCCCCATGCTGGACGATTTCAACGGTCGGGCCGCCGAATGCGCGCATGGCGTCGATCTTGACTTGCGGCGTGGTGACAGGCACCACGATCACCGCTTTGCAGCCGAGCCGCGTGGCTGAATAAGCCACGCCCTGAGCATGATTTCCCGCCGATGCCGTAATCACGCCGCACGCGAGGACATCGGCGGAGAGTTGCACCATCTTGTTGTACGCGCCGCGAATCTTGAACGAGAACACCGGCTGGTTGTCTTCGCGCTTCAGATAGACCGAGTTGCGAAGCCGCGCCGACAAATTGCGCGCGGGTTCGAGTTCGCTTTCGCGCGCGACATCGTAGACGCGAGCGGTCAGGACTTTCTTGAGGTAATCGGGGTGTGCCATGCCGGAGCCGTTCGCGCAGTAAGTGTGCGCGCCATTTTTGAGAGCGAAAACGTTAATGATAGCCCAGGGTTTCGCTCGCGCTGGGTTTAGGGGGCGGTTCTGCCGGCGGCCACGTTAGCCGAAGGCAAAATCCCAACCCGTCCAACGACCCCGGCGACCCACCCTAAAATTGCCAGAAATCCGTCCAAAATTGGCATGCATAAAGCCCTTCAACCCGCTAGCCAGCGCGAACGACAAACATCCCGATAGGTTAGAATTCCCTTTTCGATACAGGATCGGAAGATGCAACGGCAGTCCCGGACCGGCTTTTTGACGCATGTTCCCCGCGAATCGGGCGCGCTGCATTGTGCCGCCCACGCCGCGGCAGAGCGGCACGCGCGCCACACGCGATCGTGGCGCTGATTCCGGTACCCGCGAAGGTTTTCGCCGTTCGCCACGCTCTGCCGACGGCCGCCTTCACATAAAAACGTTTCACTCGAAAATCTGCGCTTCCCCGCGCAATGCCGGCTATCTCGCTGCTTTTGCTCTCATCTTCAGCACAGGCGCCGGCTCACCGAACTGTCGAATATGAACGCACCCCAAGCCTTCGATCCGAACGGCGCCGCGCATGCCGTGGCCCTGGATAACGAGCCGCGCCTGCGCGAAATTCCCTATAACTACACGTCGTTTTCCGATCGTGAAATCGTGATCCGCTTACTGGGCGAGGAAGCCTGGGCCGCGCTCGCGGTCCTGCGCAGCGAGCGCCGCACCGGCCGCTCGGCACGCATGCTGTACGAAGTGCTCGGCGATATCTGGGTCGTGCGCCGCAATCCGTATCTGCAGGACGATCTGCTCGATAACCCGAAACGACGCGCATTGCTGATCGAAGCGCTGAACCATCGGCTGAGCGACATCGAAAAGCGCCGGAAAGCGGACCTGTCACAGCATCAGGACGACGCCGGCCGGGATCGCGCCGCGCGTGTGGAAGTGCTGATCAGCGCCGCCTGCCGCGCGGTCGAGGACTTCAAGAAAGAGTTCGAGCAGACCTACGATTTGCGCAAGAAGGCGTCGAGGGTACTCGGGCGCGTGACCGAAAAGGACAACATCAAGTTCGATGGTTTGTCCCGCGTGTCTCATGTGACCGATGCGACCGACTGGCGCGTGGAGTACCCGTTTGTCGTACTGACGCCGGATACCGAAGCCGAAATCGCCGGCATGATCAAGGCGTGTTTCGAACTCGGGCTGACCGTGATTCCGCGCGGAGGCGGCACGGGTTACACCGGCGGCGCGATCCCTTTGACGCCGTTCGCGGCGGTCATCAACACCGAAAAACTCGAACAACTCGGCCCGGTCGAAATGACGGATCTGCCGGGCGTCGATCATAAGGTCGCGACTATTTTCTCGGGTGCGGGCGTGGTGACGCGTCGTGTAACTGAAGCCGCCGAGCAGGCCGGTTTCGTCTTCGCCGTGGATCCGACTTCGCTGGATGCATCGTGCGTCGGCGGCAATGTCGCGATGAACGCAGGCGGCAAGAAGGCCGTGCTGTGGGGCACCGCGCTGGATAACCTCGCCTGGTGGCGCATGGTCGATCCGCAAGGCAACTGGCTCGAAGTCACGCGTCTGGATCACAACTGCGGCAAGATTCACGATATTCCCGTGGCGCGTTTCCGGCTCGACTGGTTCGACGGCTCCCGCGCGCCGGGCGAGAAATTGCTGCGCACTGAATCGCTTGATATTTCCGGCAGCAAGTTTCGCAAGGAAGGGCTCGGCAAGGACGTGACGGATAAATTCTTGTCAGGTCTGCCCGGCGTGCAAAAGGAAGGCTGCGACGGGCTGATCACGTCCGCGCGCTGGATCCTGCACAAGATGCCCGCGCATACGCGCACCGTTTGCCTGGAATTCTTCGGCCAGGCGCGCGATGCGATTCCGAGCATCGTGGAAATCAAGGATTATTTGTTCGAGACGTCGAAGAAGGGCGGCGCGATTCTCGCCGGTCTTGAACATCTCGACGAACGCTATCTGCGCGCCGTCGGTTATGCGACCAAGAGCAAGCGCAACGCGTTTCCGAAGATGGTGCTGATCGGCGATATCGTCGGTAACGATCCCGATGCAGTCGCACAGGCCACGTCCGAAGTCGTCCGCATGGCGAACGGCAAGAGCGGCGAAGGGTTTGTCGCGGTGAACGCCGAGGCGCGCAAGCGTTTCTGGCTCGATCGCTCGCGCACGGCCGCCATCGCGAAGCATACGAACGCGTTCAAGATCAACGAAGACGTGGTGATCCCGCTCAATCGCATGGGCGAGTACACGGATGGGATAGAGCGGATCAACATCGAGTTGTCGATCAAGAACAAGCTGCAACTCGTCGATGCGCTGGAGACCTTCTTCAAGAACGGCAAGCTGCCGCTCGGAAAAAGCGACGACGCCAACGAGATTCCAAGCGCCGAGTTGCTCGAAGATCGCGTGCAGCAAGCGCTCGATCTGCTGCAGCGCGTGCGTGAACGCTGGACCTTCGTCGGCGAAAAGCTGGATATGCCGTTGCGCGAAGCGCAGCACTATATGGTTCAGCTCGGCTACGAAGGGCTGGCCGAAAAGATGGCAGATCGCGTGGATTCGCAGCCGGGCGTTCGCGTATTCGACGTCGCGCAGGACCGTACGATTCGCGTCTCCTGGAAGCAGGAAATCCGCGCCGAGTTGCGCCACATCTTCAGCGGCGGCGAGTTCAAGCCGATCCTCGAAGAAGTGCAGAACATCCACAAGACGGTTCTGCGTGGTCGCGTGTTTGTCGCGCTCCACATGCACGCCGGCGATGGCAACGTCCACACCAACATCCCGGTCAACTCCGACAACTACGAGATGCTGCAGGACGCGCACGTCGCGGTGGCGCGCATCATGAAGCTGGCGCGCGATCTCGATGGCGTGATTTCGGGCGAACACGGCATCGGCATCACGAAGCTGGAATTCCTGACCGAAGACGAAATCGCTGAATTCCGCGAGTACAAACAACGCGTCGATCCCAATGGCCGTTTCAACGCGGGCAAGCTGCTCGCCGGCGCCGATTTGCGCAACGCCTACACGCCGAGCTTCGGCTTGATGGGCTATGAATCGCTGATCATGCAGCAGTCGGATATTGGCGCGATCGCGGATTCCATCAAGGACTGCCTGCGTTGCGGCAAGTGCAAGCCGGTCTGCGCGACGCACGTACCGCGCGCTAATCTGCTGTACAGCCCGCGCAACAAGATTCTCGCGACCTCGCTGCTGGTCGAGGCGTTCCTGTACGAAGAGCAGACGCGCCGCGGGGTATCGATAAAACATTGGGACGAGTTCAACGACGTCGCCGATCACTGCACCGTCTGCCACAAGTGCGTGACGCCGTGCCCGGTGAAGATCGATTTCGGCGACGTCACCATGAACATGCGCAACCTGCTGCGCAAGATGGGCAAGAAGAAGTTCAATGCGGGCAACGCGGCCGGCATGTTCTTCCTCAACGCGACGAACCCGCAGACCATCAACCTCGCCCGCACGGCGATGATGGGCGTTGGCTACAAGGCGCAACGGTTCGGCAATGAGGTGCTGAAGAAGTTTGCGAAGAAGCAGACGGCGAAACCGCCCGCGACGGTCGGCAAGCCGCCGGTCACGCAGCAGGTGATCCACTTCATGAACAAGAAAATGCCGGGCAACCTGCCGAAGAAGACGGCACGGGCGCTGCTCGACATTGAAGACAACAAGATTGTCCCGATCATCCGCAACCCGAAGACGACGACGTCCGATACGGAAGCGGTCTTCTACTTCCCGGGCTGCGGCTCGGAGCGGCTGTTCTCGCAAGTCGGTCTGGCTACGCAGGCGATGTTGTGGGAAGCGGGTGTGCAGACGGTGTTGCCGCCGGGTTATTTGTGTTGCGGCTATCCGCAACGCGGCGCAGGACAGTTCGACAAGGCCGAGAAGATTGTCACGGATAACCGTGTGCTGTTCCATCGCGTAGCCAACACGCTGAATTATCTCGACATCAAGACGGTGGTGGTGTCGTGCGGGACTTGCTATGACCAGCTCGCCGGGTATGAATTCGAGAAGATTTTCCCGGGCTGCCGGATCATCGATATCCACGAATTCCTGCTCGAAAAGAACATCAAACTGGAAGGCGTGAGCGGCACGCGCTACATGTATCACGACCCGTGCCACTCGCCCATCAAGACGATGGACCCGGTCAAGCTGGTGAACGAGCTCATGGGTTCGGCAAACGACGGCTACAAGATCGAGAAGAACGACCGGTGCTGCGGCGAATCGGGAACGCTTGCGGTCACGCGGCCGGATATATCGACGCAAGTCCGCTTCCGCAAGGAAGAGGAAGTCCGCAAGGGCGCGGCCAAGCTGCGCGATATCCCGCTGCTGGCGGACGCGTCTGCAGGTTCGGCGGGCGCCGTGCCCGGTTCGGTGTTAAAAGCAGGCGACGGCGCTCAATCCACAGTCACCGACGTCAAGATCCTCACGAGCTGCCCGTCGTGCCTGCAGGGTTTGTCTCGGTATAACGAGGACGCGAACATCGAGGCGGATTACATCGTCGTGGAAATCGCCCGCAAGGTGCTCGGCCCGAGCTGGATGGAAGACTACGTCGCGCGCGCTAACGATGGCGGTATCGAGCGCGTGCTGGTGTAATAGCGGAACCGGGGTTTGTTTCGCTAGAGGAAAATGATGGACTGTGTCTTTTGCCGTGAAGACGGCGGCGATGTCTTGTGGTCGGACGACGCGTTGCGCGTCGTTCTCGCCGATGAGCCCGATTGGCCGGGCTTTTGCCGCGTGATCTGGCATGCGCACGTGGCCGAGATGTCCGACCTCGACAACGCCGCCCGGCTCAAGGTCATGACGGCGGTGAATGGCGTGGAGCGCGCCATCCGGCGCGTGCTCGCGCCCGCAAAAGTGAACCTGGCGAGCCTCGGCAACCAGGTTCCGCACGTTCACTGGCACGTCATTCCGCGCCATTCCAACGATTCCCGTTTCCCGCTGCCCATCTGGGCGCCGCGCCAGCGTACGGTGTCTCAGGTGCTGTTGTCCAATCGCCGCGCTCAGGCCACGTTACTGCGCGAAGCGGTGCGTAGCGAGATGGCGCTGGCTTTCGGCTAACGCATGCTGCCGCGGGCTAACCCCGGCCTAACTGATCCCTGATTCAATAAAGGCTCACCATGAGCGGACTGACCAAACAAACGCCGATTCCGACGGGTATCGTCGTGCATTCGAAAACGCGCGCCCTCGAGTTGCAATATCCGAACGATCAGACGTATCGCATACCGTTCGAGCTGTTGCGCGTATATTCGCCGTCGGCGGAGGTGCAGGGCCACGGTCCCGGACAGGAAACGCTGCAAACGGGCAAGCGCGACGTAACGATCCTCGCGATCGAGCCGGTCGGCCATTACGCGCTGCAGCTCAATTTCTCCGATGGCCACAATACCGGCCTCTATTCCTGGGACATCTTGTATGACCTCGCGGTCCGCCAGGATGAACTCTGGGCTGACTATCTCGGCAGACTGGAAGCAGCGGGCGTCGACCGCGATACGCCGATGACGTCGAAAGCGACCGGCGGCCACTGCCACTGACCGATTTTTATCTCGCAGCGGCAATTTGCCGCGGCAACCGGCCCAACGCCGACAGCAGGCTCGGGCCCACAACACGAACAAGATGAGGACGAACGCGATGAGCAAGACCCACTTCGGTTTTCAAACGGTCGACGAACAGGAAAAAGCGAAGAAGGTGGCGGGCGTTTTCGATTCGGTCGCGAGCAACTACGACTTGATGAACGACCTGATGTCGGGCGGTTTGCATCGCGCGTGGAAATTCTTCGCAATCGGGCAGGCGAAGGTCCGGCCGGGCTATAAGGTGCTTGATCTGGCAGGCGGGACGGGCGATCTGGCGAAAGCGTTCGCAAAACAGGCGGGCGAAAAAGGCGAGGTCTGGCACACGGATATCAATGAATCGATGCTGCGTGTCGGGCGGGATCGCCTGATCGATCGAGGCGTGATCACACCCACGCTGATCTGCGACGCAGAGAAGATTCCGTTCCCGGATAATTATTTCGATGTTATTACAGTTGCCTTTGGGTTGCGTAATATGACGCACAAAGATGGTGCGTTGGCTGAAATGTATCGGGTTTTGAAGCCGGGCGGGCGAGTGCTGGTGCTGGAGTTTTCGAAGGTATGGGAGCCGTTAAAGAAAGCCTACGATCTCTACAGTTTCAAGTTTTTGCCGTGGCTTGGTGACAAATTCGCGAAAGATGCAGATAGCTACCGGTATCTCGCGGAGTCGATCCGGATGCATCCGGATCAGGAAACGTTGAAAATAATGATGGAACGCGCGGGATTGGATCGAGTCGAATATTACAATTTGTCAGGTGGCGTGGTAGCGTTACACGTCGGGACCAAATTTTAGTGTTCCACTTTTTAAAAGGATTCGAAATGTCCGATTCGCGCTTACCCCAAACTCGGGGTTTCCTGAAGTCGTTATTCAGGAAAGCCGGGGTCGTTGCGCTGGCTGGCGTAATCATGGCCGGCGCTTTGATCGCTGAAGACGCAGAGGCACGCCGCATGGGCGGCGGCCGCAGCCTGGGTCGTCAATCAACGAGCGCAGCGCAACAGAATCAAGCTACGCCGCCCTCGCAGTCCATGCAGTCGGGCCAGGCGGCTAACGCCCAGCGAGCAACACCCGCACCCGCACCGGCACCTGCCGCGCCGGCTGCACAGCCGGCGCGTAACCGCTGGATGGGACCGCTCGCCGGCCTTGCAGCGGGTCTCGGGATCGCCGCGCTGCTGTCGCACTTCGGCCTCGGCGGCGCGTTTGCTGGCGCAATGGCGAACATCATCATGATCGCGTTGATCGTGATGGCTGCCGTGATGATCTTCCGCTTCTTCATGAATCGCAGGAAGAACGCCAATACGCCGGCGTACGCAGGTGCCGGCGCGGGTTCGCCGTTTGGCGGCTCGGCTCGCACCGAGTTTAATCAACACGAACCCAGCTATGTGCCGCCGTCGGCGCCGGGTGGTTATGGCCCGTCTTCCGCCGCGCTGAGCAGCGCGAACACGGTGGACGCTGCGCCGCAAGTTGCAGTGCCCGCGGGCTTTGACACTGAAGCATTCGTGCGTAACGCGAAGGTTTATTTCGTGCGCTTGCAGGATGCATGGGATCGCGGCAATTCCAACGACATCCGCGAATTCACCACGCCGGAAATGTTCGCGGAAGTGAAGCTGGACATCGACGCACGCGGCACGCAGCCGAATCGCACCGACGTCGTTCAACTCAACGCCGACATCCTGGGCGTAGAGGATCGCGGCACGGAAAGTCTCGCCAGCGTGCGTTTCCACGGCCTGATTCGTGAAACGGAAGGCGCTGCTGCCGAGCCGTTCATCGAAATCTGGAACTTGTCGAAGCAGAAGTACGGCAACGAAGGCTGGTTGCTGGCCGGGATTCAACAGGTCAGCTAATTGGGCTCATGAGCGGGCTGATCGAGCCGGTCGTCCAGGCTTTGCCGGCTAGGCCTTATGGCTAACGTCAAGTTGTGGCGGCCAAGGGCCAAACGACAACGCCCGTTGCAAAGGTAGAATAGAAACCCGCGCGAGTGACCGCTTGCGCGGGTTTTTTTATCTCAGAGCCGATGACGCACGCAGACGAATTCGCCCACCCCGTAGCATCTTCTGCCTCCCAGGCCGCTGCCAGAACCGCATCGAAAGCGTTCGCGGCTGCTGTGAACCACGTGCTCGTGCGCGAATCGTGGGCTCGTGAGCGTCTTACCCCATACGCCGGCAAAACCGCGCGGCTCGTGCTCTCACCGTTCGCATTGTTGCTGATGGTCCAGCCGGACGGGCTGATTGCCGCCATCGACGAAACTGAAGCGCCAACTTTCGACGTGACCCTATCTGTTCCCGCTGAAGCCGTTCCCGCGTTCCTGCAAGGCGGTCAGGCGGCCGTGATGAAACACGTCCGAATAGAAGGCGACGCTGAATTTGCGACCACCATTGCGAAGCTGGCCGAGCATCTGCGCTGGGAGCCCGAAGAAGATCTGGCGCGCGTGATTGGCGACGGTCCCGCTCACCGCATCGGCTCGACAGTGCGCAAGGTCGGCGAACAGGCGCGCCGTTCGGGACGCAATTTGCTCGAATCGGTGGCCGAGTACCTGCTCGACGAACAACCTCAACTCGTGCGCCGTAGCGCCCTCGATACGTTCAATGCCGAACTGTCGATTGCCCGGGACGCGCTCGCGCGTGTCGAAAAACGCATCGAGCGACTCGAACAAAAAGCCGAAGCCCGAGGCGCGTCAGCGTCCGGCGCCGCTGCGTCAGCGCGCGGCACGCGCAAGTAATGGGCTGAACCATGCGTTTTCTGCGTTTCCTCAAGATTTTTTTCACGGTAGTGCGATTCGGGCTCGATGAACTGGTGCTGAGCGGCATCCAGGACCGGCGCGTTCGCCTGCTGATGCGCGTCACCACATTCGGCCGCAAGTTCGAGGTCGAGCGCGGCGTGCGCTTGCGTCTTGCACTCGAAAGCCTCGGGCCGATCTTCGTGAAGTTCGGGCAGGTGCTATCTACACGGCGCGATCTGCTGCCTGTAGATATAGCGAATGAACTCGCCAAGTTGCAGGATCAGGTGCCCCCGTTCGATTCGGACGTGGCTATCGCGATTGTGGAAAAGTCGCTGGGCTCGCCCATCGACGTGTTGTTCGACGACTTCGAACGTGTGCCGGTGGCGAGCGCATCGATTGCGCAGGTGCACTTCGCCCGAATCAAGGCCGGCGCGCACGTGGGCAAAGCGGTGGCCGTGAAGGTGTTGCGGCCGAACATGCTGCCCGTGATCGACTCCGATCTCGCATTGCTGCGCGACATTGCGTACTGGACCGAGCGGCTGTGGGCGGACGGCAAGCGGCTGAAACCGCGCGAGGTGGTCGCGGAGTTCGATAAATATCTCCACGACGAACTCGACCTGATGCGCGAGGCCGCGAACGGCAGCCAGTTGCGGCGCAATTTCGCGGGTCTCGATCTGCTGATGGTGCCCGAGATGTACTGGGATTATTCCGCGCCCACCGTGCTCGTGATGGAGCGCATGGTCGGCGTGCCGATCAGCCAGGTTGAGGTCTTGCGAGCGGCCGGTGTGGATATCCCGAAGCTGGCGCAGGAAGGCGTCGAAATCTTCTTTACGCAGGTGTTCCGCGACGGTTTTTTTCACGCGGACATGCATCCCGGCAACATCCAGGTGAGTCTCGCGGAAGAGACGTTCGGGCGGTATATCGCGCTGGATTTCGGGATTGTCGGTGCGCTCTCGGACTTCGATAAAAACTATCTCGCGCAGAATTTCCTGGCGTTCTTCAAGCGCGACTATCACCGTGTGGCTACGCTGCATCTGGAATCGGGCTGGGTGCCGCCGGATACGCGCGTCGAAGAGCTGGAAAGCGCGATCCGTGCCGTGTGCGAACCGTACTTCGATCGCGCGCTGAAGGACATTTCGCTGGGTCAGGTGCTGATGCGGCTTTTTTCGACCTCGCGCCGCTTCAATGTCGAAATTCAGCCGCAACTCGTGTTGCTGCAGAAAACCATGCTGAACGTGGAAGGACTCGGCCGTTCGCTCGATCCCGAACTCGATCTGTGGAAAACGGCCAAGCCGTATCTCGAACGCTGGATGAACGAGCAGGTCGGCTGGCGCGGCTGGTACGAAAGGCTGAAACTGGAAGCGCCGCAATGGAGCAAGACGATGCCGCAGTTGCCGCGGCTGATCCATCAGCTGCTGGCTGACCGGCACGATCAGCCGCGCGGCGGCAACGACGAACTGATGCGCATGATCCTGGTCGAGCAGAAACGCACCAACCGTTTGCTACAGGCGTTGTTGATATTCGGGCTGGCCGTCGGCGCGGGCGCCGTGCTAGCCGAGTTCTGGCAGGTATTAGCGTACGGAGGTTGAGCACACCATGATCGACACTCGCAAACCCGCCGCTCCCGCTATCCCTCCCACCTTCGAAACGCGCGACTCGAATTCGCCCGATTTCTGGAATGAACGCTTCGATCAGCGCTTTACACCCTGGGATCAGGCCGGCGTACCGGAGGCGTTTCAGACGTTTGCCCTCGCGCATCGGGATACGTTGCAGAACGTGCTGATTCCCGGCTGCGGCAGCGCGTACGAAGCACTTTGGCTTGCGCGCGAAAACTGGCCGGTGAAGGCTATCGATTTTTCACCCAGCGCCGTCGCGGCGGCGCGCGAGCAATTGGGCGAGCACGCCGGGGTGGTCGAGCAGGCGGATTTCTTTGCGTATCGGCCGCCGTTTGAAACGGACTGGATCTATGAGCGCGCGTTCTTGTGCGCTTTGCCGCGCGAGCGGTGGCAGGATTACGCCGTGCGCATGGCTGAACTACTGCGGCCCGGCGCGCTGCTGGCCGGCTTCTATTTCCTCGGTGCGACGCCCAAGGGGCCGCCGTTCGGCATCGAGCGGGACGCACTCGATGCACTGCTTACGCCGTATTTCGAGCTGGCGGAGGAGCACGAGGTGACCGGTTCCATCGATGTCTTTGCGGGACGCGAGCGCTGGCTCACCTGGCGGCGGCGCGCGCCGCAAACCGCCCCCGCCGCCTGAAACCCCGGTCATCCCTGGCATCGGCTGCACCGGACAGCACGCTCCCGATACACGCCGGACACGGGCGAATCGCCCTGCATCCATGTGCGTCGCGTTTCTACGAAAGAAACGCGCGCAAACCTGCTGCATCACCTTGAAACCCGCGCCTGCGAGCCCAAAATTAAGGGGCCGCCAATGGTTTGCGGCTATAATTCAAGGCTTTGCAAGCGCCGAAACGTTAATCGTAGGAAGAGTGACATGCCGATCTACGCGTACCGCTGCGAGTCCTGCGGCTTCGAGAAAGACGCGCTCCAGAAAATGAGCGATGCGCCGCTCACCCACTGTCCGCAGTGCGGGAAAGACACATTCGTCAAGCAGGTTACCGCTGCGGGCTTTCAGTTGAAGGGCTCCGGCTGGTATGTAACCGACTTCCGCGGCGGCAACAATGGCGCGGCAGCCAAGAAGGACGACGGCGCCAAAGCCGCAACAAAGAGCGAAGGCGCGTCGGATTCTGGTAATTCGAGTAGTTCGGGTAGCGAGTCGAAGGATTCGGGCAATCAGTCATCGAAAACCGATTCGTCCACCGCAAGCGCAGCTGCATCGGATAGTTCGAAGAGCAGCACGGCGTCCGCACCGGCGGCATCGGCTAAACCGGCTGCTCCGGCGCCGAATTGACGCTGTCTGGTTCCCTGGAACGAAGCGCGAAGTCTGAAACGGAAACGAAGCTCGACCCGCGCCTCCACCGCGCTCAACCGCTCGATCTGTCCGATCGTACGCACGCAGATGTCCGCCCGAAACCCGCGACAACCATCGGGCGGCGAACCAGCCAAACCGCGAAATCCAAGCGGGGCGGCCTTCCGGCTGTGTAAATGACGACCAAAAAGACTACGTTGAAATCCGTGTTCGCGACCGGCCTGCTGGTGCTGGTGCCGCTCGCCATCACCTTATGGGTGATCGGGCTCGTGATCGGAACCATGGACCAGACGCTCCTGCTGCTGCCGGAATCCTGGCAGCCCGAGCGGCTCTTCGGCTTCCATTTGCCGGGCCTCGGCGCTGTGCTGACGCTCGCTTTCATCTTCGTCGTGGGCTTGCTCACGCAGAACTTCGTCGGCCAGAAACTGGTCGAGTGGTGGAATGTGATCGTGCGCCACATTCCCGTGGTCGGACCGCTGTATACCAGCGTCAAACAAGTGTCGGACACGTTGCTCTCCAGCAGCGGCAACGCGTTCCGCAAGGCACTGCTGGTCCGTTACCCGCATTCGGGTTCCTACACCATCGGTTTCCTGACGGGCATTCCCGGCGGCGACGTAGTCAATCACCTGACCGAAGAACATGTGAGCGTCTACGTGCCGACCACGCCGAATCCCACCTCGGGCTTCTTCCTGATGGTGCCGAAAAGCGAAGTCATCGAGCTCGACATGTCTGTCGATGCTGCGTTGAAGTACATCGTGTCAATGGGAGTAGTCGCGCCGTCCATGCCGCAAGCGCAGGCCGCGCCGCGACGCCCCGTCGATCCGCCGCTGTAATGCCGGCGCGCTGCGAACAGCGCTTTGAGCTTGTTCGCGTGCGCCGTTGATCAATGAATAACGAAAGACACAACATCATGTCGATGAGATCTGAATACTGCGGTCTGGTGACCGAAGCCTTGCTGGGCCAAAGCGTTTCGCTGTGCGGCTGGGTACATCGCCGGCGCGATCACGGCGGCGTCATTTTTATCGATCTGCGAGACCGCGAGGGCCTCGTTCAGGTCGTGTGCGATCCGGATCGGGCAGAAATGTTCAAGGTGGCCGAAGGCGTGCGCAACGAGTTTTGCGTGCAGGTGAAAGGCGTGGTGCGCAGTCGCCCGGAAGGCACGGCGAACGCCGGGCTGACCAGCGGCAAGATTGAAGTGCTGTGCCATGAGCTGAATGTGCTGAACCCGTCGGTGACGCCGCCGTTCCAGCTCGACGACGACAACCTTTCCGAAACCACGCGCCTCACGCACCGCGTGCTCGACCTGCGTCGTCCGCAGATGCAGCAGAACTTGCGCTTGCGGTATCGCGTGGCTATCGAAGTGCGCAAGTACCTGGACGCGCAGGGTTTTATCGATATCGAAACGCCGATGCTCACCAAGAGCACGCCGGAAGGCGCGCGCGATTACCTGGTGCCGTCGCGTACGAACCCGGGCCAGTTCTTCGCGCTGCCGCAGTCGCCGCAACTTTTCAAGCAGTTGCTGATGGTGGCGAACTTCGATCGCTATTATCAGATTGTGAAATGTTTCCGCGACGAAGATTTGCGCGCCGATCGTCAGCCGGAATTCACGCAGATCGACTGTGAAACGTCGTTTTTGACGGAACAGGAAATTCGCGATCTGTTCGAAGCGATGATCCGTCACGTTTTCAAGGAAACGATCAACGTCTCGCTCGACGAGAAATTCCCGGTCATGCTGTATTCAGAAGCTATGCGCCGCTTTGGGTCGGACAAGCCGGACCTGCGCGTGAAGCTGGAATTCGCCGATCTGACGGACGCGGTTCGCGATGTCGACTTCAAGGTCTTCAGCATGCCGGCGAACTCGAAGGACGGCCGCGTGGCGGCGTTGCGCGTGCCAAAGGGCGCGGATCTGTCGCGTGGGGATATCGACGGGTACACGGAATTCGTACGCATTTACGGCGCGAAGGGCCTGGCGTGGATCAAGGTGAACGACGTGACGAAGGGCCGTGACGGCCTGCAAAGCCCGATCGTGAAGAACCTGCATGAAGCCGCGATCGCCGCGATCATGGAACGTACGGGCGCGCAGGACGGCGACATCATTTTCTTCGCGGCGGATCGCGCGAAAGTGGTCAACGACAGCTTGGGCGCGTTGCGTCTGAAGATTGGTCATTCCGAGTTCGGCCGTGCGAACGGGCTGTTCGAATCGGGCTGGAAGCCGCTGTGGGTGACCGACTTCCCGATGTTCGAATTCGACGAGGAAGACAACCGCTACGTGGCCGCGCATCACCCGTTCACGAGCCCGAAGGACGAGCATCTNGAATATCTGGAAACGGATCCGGGCCGCTGCCTCGCGAAGGCTTACGACATGGTGCTGAACGGCTGGGAAATCGGCGGTGGATCGGTGCGGATCTACCAGGAAGAAGTGCAGAGCAAGGTGTTCCGCGCGCTCAAGATCAGCGCTGAGGAAGCGCGGATCAAGTTTGGCTTCCTGCTCGACGCGCTGCAATACGGTGCACCGCCGCATGGTGGTATCGCGTTCGGGCTGGACCGGATCGTCACAATGATGGCGGGCGCCGATTCCATCCGCGACGTGATCGCGTTCCCCAAGACGCAGCGCGCGACCGACTTGCTGACCCAGGCACCGAGCGAAGTGGACGAGAAGCAGTTGAAGGAACTGCACATTCGTTTGCGTGCGCCGGAGCAGAAGGTGCAGTAAGCGTAGCAAGTAGCAAAGTACGAAACGAAAAAGGCGCCGCAGGCGCCTTTTTCGTTATCTGGAGTTTCTGAGATTGCCCTGAGAGCTCTCCGTCCGCGTTAGACCGGGCGAATGCGTTATAGCGCGGCCAGATAGTCGAATGTCTCAGGGTGCTGTTCGACCAACTTGATCAGCACTGCAGCCTGAGCATTCGGTTTTGCAGTTCCTTGCTCCCAGTTCTCGAGCGTGCGCGGGTTGACGCGCAACCGGTGAGCCAGCACCGCTCGCGAAACATTCATTTTGCTACGCATTTCCCTGATCTCCTCGGCCGAAACTTCGACCGGCGAAGGAATCTCCATCTTAATGGTCCGAAGCGTCACTTTCCCTTCGCGCTGATCCGCCAACGCGGCGACCCCTTCCTTCAATTCAGCAAGCAGATTGCGTTTCATTTCTTCTTTCTCCGGTTCATCTCGGCGCTCAAAACGGACGCCAATTCCTGGCGATCGTCGTTGGATAGGTCGTCCATCTCGTCCTTGCCGTAAAGCGTAAACAACCAGACTTGCCAGCCCGAAACCCAGTAGTAGTAAATCACGCGGATTCCGCCGCGTTTTCCTTTTCCCCGCTTGCTGCTACCGAAGCGAAGCTTACGGAGGCCGCCTGTGCCTTTGATAACATCACCTGCAGTGGGGTGGGCAAGCAACTCTGCCTGAAGCCTGCGATATTCGTCATCGTCAAGATAGTCTTCCCGGTACCGACTGAACGCAGGCAATTCGATAAAAGTCAGTTTCATTGAATATACGCAAGTTACGTATGGTGAACAAGGTACGCGGCGGTGTTCCCAACTTGATCAGTCGAATACATCGGGTAGGGCGGCTGACGTTCGTGTGAACGGCTTTGTACGGTAATGCAGCGCCTTGACCGAAAGCGCCTTTGCAATGATTTTTGACCGACTGCAGCAATTAGTTGGATGCAGAGCTGATGGAGCAGCGAGCGCCTCAATCCAGTTCACGCGATAACTTCCGCCCCCTCTAACCATCTGCAACATCCGAAATGAAAAAGGCGCCCGGTGCGCCTTTTTCATTTTTTAGGTTACATTCTTCGGCCAGCTTCCACGAATGGCCGCACCGTTTCCACCATGCCTAAGCCACCGAAAATCCCCGAATCCGTCCTTGTCGTCATCCACACGCCCGAAATGCACGTGCTCGTCATCGAGCGCGCCGACCGGCCGGGTTTCTGGCAGTCCGTGACCGGCTCGAAAGATCACATTGATGAACCGATGGCCTTGACTGCCGCGCGCGAAGTGGCCGAGGAAACAGGGATTGTGATCGGCAGCCCAACCGTGCCGGAACGCTCGCTGATCGACTGGCATCATCAGATTGAATACGACATCTATCCCGAATGGCGGCATCGGTATGCCGAAGGCGTTGTGCGCAACGTAGAGCACCAGTTCAGTCTGCTCGTACCGCATTGCGTGGAAGTCACGCTGGCGCCGCGCGAGCACACAGCATTTCTCTGGCTGCCGTTCCGGGAGGCGGCGGCGAAGTGTTTTTCATCGTCGAATCGTGAGGCGATCTTGCAATTGCCCGAGCGCCTCGCGGAGCACAACCGGTGATCGGTTTCGGCGCGCCCAAACGCCGGTTCGCCAGACTCAAGCAAGCCCTGTTTCGCGGGCGTCGCCCGGGACGGCTGTGCTTCACCATCCACAACACGGTGCGGCTGTTCAAAACAGGCCAGGAGTTTTTTCCGGCGCTGATCGAACGTATCGACGCCGCGAAGCTCGACGTCTCGCTCGAAACCTATATCCTCTGCGACGACGCCGCCGGTCACGCCATTTCCACGGCATTGATGAACGCTGCCCGGCGCGGCGTGCACGTGCGGGTGATTACGGACGGTATCGGCACCGAGAAGCTTCCGCTATTCGATGAATGGCGACAGGCGAACGTCGAACACCGGGTATACAACCCGCATCTGTTCGGGCAGCTTGGGTTCTCGCGGACGCATCGGAAGCTGGCGGTGATCGATCAGCATATTGCGTTCTGCGGTGGCATCAATATTGTCGATGACTTCGAGCAGAATGGCGCACGCCTTGATCATCCGCGCTGGGATTTCGCGATGGAAGCGCAAGGCCCGGTGGCGTCGGACGTGCGTGAAGCCTTTGATCTCCAATGGCAGCGGATTCGCCTCGGCGTAAAGCCGCGAGGATCGCGGCCGCCGGATCAGCCCGATGAGCCGGGGGCATCGGCGAGAACGAACCGGCGCGCATTGCGTACGCGTCTGCGAGTGCGGCGTGGCCTGATCCACGCGGTCGATCAGCCGTGCGTGGCGTTCGTCGCCCGCGATAACCTCTTCAATCGGCGCGCAATCGAAAAGGCGTATCTCGCAGCGATTTCGCGAGCGAAAAAGGAGGTGATGCTAGCGAACCCGTATTTCATGCCGGGGCGCAAGCTGCGCCGAGCGCTGGCCCGTGCTGCGCAGCGCGGCGTGCGCGTCACACTAGTGATCGGCAGGAAGGAGTTTGTCGCGCTCGACTACGCCACGCCATTTTTGTATCGCAATCTGCTGAAGTACGGCGTGCGGATAGCGGAATATGAGAAAACCATCCTGCACGGCAAAGTGGCGGTGGTCGATTCGAACTGGGCGACGGTTGGATCGTCGAATCTGGACGCCTTGAGCCTCGTGCTGAATAACGAGGCGAACATGATGCTGGTGAACCACGGCAACGAGATCGTGAAGCTGCGCGATGCGATCCTGGAGGCTTTCCAAGACGGCCGTCCGATTACTGTCGAGCAATACGCGGCGCGTCCGGTTGGTGAGCGTCTGCTTAACTGGCTGGCCTACAACGCGTATCGCACGATGATGAAAATGCTCACCATCGGCCGCTACGATTGATGTGAAGGTGCGCCGCGCGGTCAAACCCGGGCAGCCCCGACTGGCCGCTCGCACACAAACCGGGACAAACTAAGACTCGTCCTATGGATGTTGCAAAAGTTAGACCCCGATTTCTAATAAAAAGCTTGTCTCATGAACGGCTACCTATAACAATAGTACGGCCGTTCGATTTTATTTCGATTACATGAAAACGGTAAAAATCATGCGAAAAGGCGAACAGACGCGAGTCGCAATCCTCGACGCCGCGTTGGACCTGGCAAGCCGGGATGGACTCGAGGGCTTGACGATCGGCTTGCTGGCTGAACGGATGCAGATGAGCAAGAGCGGCGTGTTTGCGCATTTCGGCTCGCGCGAGGATCTTCAGGTGGAGGTGGTGAAGGAATATCACCGTCGCTTTGAAGACGAAGTGTTCTACCCGAGCCTGCGCGAAGCACGCGGTTTGCCGCGTTTGCGTTCAATGCTGGCGCGCTGGATGGAAAAGCGCATCGAGGAAGTGACAACGGGCTGTATCTACATCAGCGGCGCGGTCGAGTACGACGATCGCGCCGACAGTGCGGTCCGCGAGCAACTCGTGCACAGCGTGACGACCTGGCGGGCGGCGCTGACGCGGGCGATTAAACAGGCGCAAGACGAAGGGCATTTGCGAGCGGATATGGATCCGGCGCTGATGCTGTTTGAACTCTATAGCTTCACGCTCGGCCTGCATCATGATGCGCGTTTCCTGCACTTGCCGGACGCCGTGCAACTGACGCGGGACGCGCTGGAAAAAACGATTGTTTCGTATCAAAGCAACGGCCGATAGGCGTCGGACGAATCGGCAGATTTGGCGGCGAGCAAGGCCCAAGCTTTCTGGACACTTGGAGAAGAAAAATGGGACAGTACACAGCGCCGCTGCGTGACATGCAATTCGTCTTGCACGAACTGCTTAATGTGGAAGCCGAGGTCAAGAACATGCCGAAGCATGCGGACCTCGACGCAGATACCATCAATCAGGTTCTCGAAGAAGCAGGCAAGTTTTGCGCCGAGGTGCTTTTCCCGCTGAACCAGGTTGGCGACCGCGAAGGCTGCACGTACGAAGGCGATGGCGTCGTGCGCACGCCGGCGGGTTTCAAGGAAGCCTACAAGCAATACGTGGAAGCAGGCTGGCCGGCGCTGGGTTGCGATCCGGAATACGGCGGCCAGGGCTTGCCTGCGTTCGTGCACAACGCGCTGTTCGAAATGCTGAACTCGGCGAATCAGGCCTGGACGATGTACCCGGGCCTGTCACACGGCGCGTACGAATGCGTGCATGCGCACGGCGCGCCTGAGTTGCAAAAGACGTATCTGCCGAGACTCGTCGATGGCACCTGGACCGGCACCATGTGCCTGACCGAACCGCATTGCGGCACGGACTTGGGAATGCTGCGTACCAAGGCCGAGCCGAACAGCGACGGTTCCTACGCCATCAGCGGCACGAAGATTTTCATCTCCAGCGGTGAGCATGATCTGGCCGAGAACATCGTGCATCTGGTGCTGGCTCGTCTGCCGGGCGCGCCGAATGGCACGAAGGGCATTTCGCTTTTCATCGTGCCGAAGTTCATTCCGACGGACGCCGGCGCTCCAGGCGAACGCAATGGCGTGAAGTGCGGTTCCATCGAACACAAGATGGGCATTCACGGCAATTCCACTTGCGTGATCAATCTGGATAGCGCGAAGGGCTGGCTTGTCGGTGAGCCCAACAAGGGCTTGAACGCCATGTTCGTGATGATGAACGCGGCGCGTCTCGGCGTTGGCATGCAAGGGCTAGGGTTGACGGAAATCGCGTATCAGAACTCGCTCGTGTACGCGAAGGAACGCCTGCAAATGCGTTCGCTGACCGGTCCGAAAGCGCCGGAGAAAGCCGCCGATCCGATCATCGTGCATCCGGATGTTCGGCGCATGCTGCTCACGCAAAAGGCCTACGCCGAAGCGGGCCGTGCGTTTACGTACTGGGCTGCGCTGAATATCGATAAGGAACTGTCCCACGCCGATGAATCTGCGCGTAAAGACGCCGCCGATCTCGTCGCGTTGCTCACGCCGGTCATCAAGGCGTTCCTCACGGACAACGCATTCGAAGGCACGAACATGGGCATGCAGATCTACGGTGGCCACGGCTTCATCACCGAATGGGGCATGGAGCAATACGTACGCGATGCCCGCATCAACATGATCTACGAAGGCACGAATTCGATTCAGGCTTTGGATCTGCTCGGCCGCAAGATTCTCGGCGACATGGGCGCGAAGCTGAAGAAGTTCGGCAAACTCGTGACGGATTTTGTCGAGCAGGAAGGCGTGAAGCCGGAGATGCAGGAGTTCATCAACCCGCTCGCGGATATTGGTGACAAGGTGCAGAAGCTGACCATGGAAATCGGCATGAAGGCAATGCAGAATCCGGACGAAGTCGGCGCGGCGGCCGTGCCTTATATGCGCACCGTCGGGCATCTGGTGTTCTCGTATTTCTGGGCGCGCATGGCACGTATCGCGCTGGATAAGGAAGCCGAAGGCGACCCGTTCTACAAAGCGAAGCTCGCCACCGCGCGGTTCTACTTCGCCAAACTGCTGCCTGAAACGGCATCGACGATTCGCGCTGCACGCGCTGGATCGAAGACGCTGATGGACTACGACGAAGCCTTGTTCTAAGCCTCTTTCGCAATGCGCCGCGTTCTGGATAACGCGGCGCATCGTCTTACCGAATACCTCTCCCGGAGACACAACGTGAGCAATCTGAACATACGCAAGGTGGCCGTGCTCGGCGCCGGCGTGATGGGCGCGCAGATCGCTGCGCACCTGATCAACGCCCAGGTGCCGGTCCTGCTGTTCGACCTGCCGGCCAAGGAAGGTCCGAAGAACGGCATCGCGTTGAAAGCGATCGAGAATCTGAAGAAGCTGTCGCCCGCGCCATTCGGCGTGAAGGACGATGCGCAATATATCCAGCCCGCGAATTACGACGACGACATCGAGAAGTTGAAGGACTGCGACCTCGTGATCGAAGCCATCGCCGAGCGCATGGACTGGAAGCACGATCTGTACAAGAAGGTGTCGCCGCATATTGGTGCGAAGGCGATTTTCGCGACCAATACGTCGGGGCTGTCGATCACGGAATTGTCGAAAGGTTTCTCCGACGAACTCAAGGCGCGTTTCTGCGGCGTGCACTTTTTCAATCCGCCGCGCTACATGCACTTGGTCGAACTGATTCCCACCGATACCACCCAGCCGCAGATCCTGGATCAGCTCGAAACGTTCCTGACGAGCGTGGTGGGCAAGGGCGTCGTGCGTGCGAAGGACACGCCGAATTTCATCGCGAATCGCGTGGGTATTTTCTCGATTCTCGCGGTGATCGCGGAAGCGGAGAAGTTCGGACTGCGTTTCGATGAAGTCGATGACCTCACCGGCGCGCGTCTCGGCCGCGCTAAATCGGCGACGTTCCGCACGGCGGATGTGGTCGGCCTCGACACGATGGCGCACGTTATCAAGACGATGCAGGACCACCTGCCCGACGATCCCTTCTTCCCGCTGTACGAAACGCCGGCGGTTCTTGCCGGCTTGGTGAAGAACGGCGCGCTGGGCCAGAAGTCGGGCGCGGGGTTCTACAAGAAAGAAGGCAAAGGGATCAAGGTGCTGGACCCGAAGACGGGCACCTACGTCGACGGCGGCAGCAAGGCGGATGAACTCGTCGGCCGGATCTTGAAGCGGCCGCCGGCGGAACGCCTGAAGCTGCTGCGCGAATCGGAGCATCCACAAGCGCAGTTCCTCTGGTCCATCTTCCGCGATGTGTTCCATTACATCGGCGTGCATCTGGAATCCGTCGCAGACAATGCCCGCGATATCGATCTCGCGATCCGCTGGGGTTTCGGCTGGAACGAAGGTCCGTTCGAAGGCTGGCAATCGGCTGGTTGGACACAAGTGGCGAAGTGGGTGCAGGAAGATATCGATGCAGGCAAGGCGTTGTCGAAAGCGCCGTTGCCTGCTTGGGTCTTCGACGGCCCCGTTGCGGAAAAGGGCGGTGTGCATACGGCTGAGGGATCGTGGTCGCCTGCATCGAAGAGTTTTGTGCCGCGTTCATCGCTCGACGTTTATAAGAAGCAGGTTTTCCGCGCGCCGCTGGCCGGCGAAACGGGCGTCGATCCGAAGACCTATGGGAAGACGCTGTTCGAAACCGACGCCGTGCGTGCATGGGTCGATGATCGCGCGGGCGAAGACGATGTCGTAATCGTGTCGTTCAAAAGCAAGATGAACACGATCGGACCGTCGGTGATCGAAGGTCTGACTAAAGCGATCGAACTCGCCGAAGCCGATTACAAGGGCGTCGTGATCTGGCAAACATCCGCGTTGAAGCTCGGCAATCCGGGCGGCGCGTTCTCGGCCGGCGCGAACCTTGAAGAAGCGATGCCCGCGTTCATGATGGGCGGAGCGAAGGGTATCGAACCGTTCGTGAAGATGTTCCAGCAAGGCATGTTGCGCGTGAAGTACGCGAGCGTGCCGGTGGTGGCTGCTGTGTCGGGCATCGCGCTCGGCGGCGGTTGCGAACTCGCGCTGCATTCGGCCAAACGTGTTGCGCACATCGAAAGCTATATGGGCCTGGTGGAAGTGGGCGTGGGTCTCGTGCCCGCAGGCGGCGGTTTGAAGGAAGCGGCGTTGCGCGCAGCGACCGCGGCCAGCGCCGTGAACGCAACCAGCGATCTGCTCAAGTTCCTGCAGAAATCGTTTGAAAACGCCGCGATGGCGAAGGTTTCCGCCTCCGCGTTGGAAGCACGCACGATGGGTTATCTGAAGGCATCGGATACGATCGTTTTCAACGTGCACGAATTGCTCGATATCGCGAAGAAGGAGGCGCGTGCTTTGAGCGCCGCCGGTTATCGCGCGCCGTTGCGTGCCACGCAAATCCCCGTGGCAGGACGTTCAGCGATCTCGACCATCAAGGCCTCGCTGGTGAACATGCGCGATGGCCGTTTCATCAGCGATCACGATTTTCTGATCGCGAGCCGTATCGCGGAAGCGGTGTGCGGCGGCGATGTGGAAGCGGGCAGTCTCGTCGATGAGGAATGGCTGCTGACGCTTGAACGTCGTGCGTTCGTTGACCTACTCGGCACCGCCAAGACGCAGGAACGGATCATGGGCATGTTGCAGACCGGCAAGCCGGTTCGTAACTAACGCGCGCGGACTGCAAACACATGCATGGGACCAGAGTAAGGCATGGGACCGGAGTAAGCGCTAAAGCGCCAACTCCGGTCGACACGCCCACTCTGATCGACACAGGAGCTGCAAAATGAGCAAACAAGTGCAGGACGCATATATTGTCGCCGCGAGCCGGACGCCTATCGGCAAAGCCCCGCGTGGCATCTTCAAGAACACGCGGCCGGATGAGCTGCTGGTCCACGCGATTCGTTCAGCGGTCGCGCAAGTGCCGGGGCTGGATACGAAGCTGATCGAAGACGCGATCATCGGTTGCGCGATTCCCGAAGGCGAGCAAGGGCTGAACGTGGCGCGTATTGGCGCATTGCTGGCCGGCTTGCCGAACTCGGTGGGCGGCGTGACGGTGAACCGGTTCTGCGCATCGGGCGTGACCGCGTTGGCGATGGCCGCTGACCGGATTCGCGTCGGTGAATCGGATGTGATGATTGCGGGCGGCTGCGAGTCGATGAGCATGGTGCCCATGATGGGCAACAAGCCGTCGCTGTCGCCGCATATCTTCGATCGTGACGAGAATGTCGGCATTGCCTATGGCATGGGCTTGACGGCCGAACGCGTGGCCGAGCGCTGGAAGATCAGCCGCGAAGCGCAGGACGCGTTCTCGGTGGAATCGCATCGGCGTGCACTGGAAGCGCAACGCACCGGCGAATTCAACGATGAAATCGCAGCGTTCACGCTGAACGAACGTTTCCCGGATCTTGCAACGGGCGAGATTCGCATCAACGCACGCGAGATCAAGAACGACGAAGGCCCGCGCCAGGACACCACAATGGAAGGGCTCGCCAAGCTGCGTCCAGTCTTCGCCGCGAAGGGTTCGGTCACGGCGGGCAATAGCTCGCAGACGTCGGACGGCGCGGGTGCGTTGATCGTGGTCTCCGAGAAGATCCTCAAGCAATTCAACCTGACGCCGCTCGCGCGTTTCGTGAGTTTTGCTGTGCGCGGCGTGCCGCCGGAGATCATGGGCATCGGTCCGAAGGAAGCGATTCCCGCGGCGTTGAAAGCGGCCGGGCTGACGCAGGACGATATCGACTGGATCGAGCTTAATGAAGCGTTCGCAGCGCAATCGCTGGCGGTGATTCAGGACCTGGGGCTGGATCCGTCGAAGATCAATCCGCTTGGCGGCGCGATTGCGTTGGGCCATCCGCTCGGCGCGACAGGTGCCATCCGTGCAGCGACGGTCGTTCACGGCTTGCGCCGCCGCAACCTGAAGTACGGCATGGTGACCATGTGCGTGGGAACGGGCATGGGCGCGGCGGGCATTATCGAACGGATGTAAGCGGGTATCGCTAAAACGTAGAACGACGGTTCGCGCGCCATCCGGTTCGCGAACCGTTTCTTCATTCAGGAGACGAAAATGGACATCATCACCGAACACGTTGACGGCGTGCTGAGCATCACCATGAACCGTCCGGGTCGCAAGAACGCGCTGACGGCCGCGATGTACCAAACCATGGCCGACGCTTTCTTCGATGCCGAAAACGATCCCGCCGTGCGCGTGGTCCTGATTCGTGCGGTCGGCGATACGTTCAGCGCAGGCAACGATATCGAAGACTTCATGAAGGCGCCGCCCGCGACCCAGGACGCGCCCGTGTTCCAGTTCCTGCGCCGCATCAGTTCCGCGCAGAAGCCGGTTGTGGCGGCGGTGGCGGGCGGGGCTGTGGGTATCGGTACGACGATGCTGCTGCATTGCGACCTGGTCTACGCTGCATCGACGGCGAAGTTTGCGCTGCCGTTCGTGCAACTCGGGTTGTGTCCCGAGGCGGCGTCGAGCTTGCTGTTGCCGCGCATTGCGGGTTATCAGCGGGCGGCGGAGAAGTTGCTGCTGGGCGAACCGTTCGATGCCGCCGAAGCCGCGAACATGGGGATTGTCAACCGGGTTTTATCGGTGGAAGAAGTGGGTGAGTTCGCGTTCGCTCAGGCGAAAAAACTCGCGGCGTTGCCGCCGGCATCGCTTAAGGCTACCAAGGCATTGATGAAGGGTGGTCAGGCGGGCGAAGTCAGCGCGCAGATGGACGCGGAAGCGGCGCACTTCGCGCGCATGCTGATTGCGCCCGAAGCGAAGGAAGCGTTTACGGCGTTCTTTGAGAAGCGGAAGCCGGATTTCAGCCGGTTTAACTGATGATCGGCTTCGCCGCATAACTTGCCTGGAACCGATGCCGCAAACCGGCGCTTACGCCGGCTTGCGGCACGGACTTTAACCGACGTTCGCAAATGCCCAGCAATCGTTGGCGGGAAACTCAACCCAGTGATTGCCTGCAGCACGCGGCGTAGCGCCAAATGCGCGGAAGCGCATATCTCCGCGATGGAAGAGGTATTCCCATCTATCGCCGAGATACATCGACGTAATTAGCTGAGCTTGTAACCGATTCGCACCGGGGCCATCGGCCAATTGCACGCGCTCGAGACGGATTACTGCCTGCGCAGCTTGCCCGGCGTGCAACGTCTCTTTAGCGCGCGCTTCCAGTTGGAAGCCCTCGCCCGATAACGTCACGCGATCCCCATTGATTGCTGTGACCTTCGCATCGATCCGGTTATTGCTGCCCATAAATTCCGCCGTATAGAGCGAGCGCGGCGAACCGTAGAGTTCGGCCGGTGTGCCTTCCTGTTCGATACGCCCATTGCGCAGCAGGAGAATCCGATCGGACATGGCCATCGCTTCGGTTTGGTCATGGGTCACGCACAACGCCGACAATCCCAGCGACACGATCAACTCGCGTAGCCACGCGCGCGCTTCTTCGCGCAGCTTCGCATCGAGGTTGGAGAGCGGTTCGTCGAGCAGGATCACGGGCGGGTTATAGACCAGGGCGCGTGCGATCGCCACGCGTTGTTGCTGTCCGCCGGATAACTGATAGGGAAAACGCCCCGCGAGTTGCCCGAGGCCGAGCTGATTGAGCGCGCTTTGCACGCGGCGGTTTTGATCGGCGGAGGAAACCTTGCGCAGCTTCAGTCCGTAACCCACGTTGTCCGCCACCGTGCGATGCGGCCACAGTGCATACGACTGAAACACAAGACCGAGCGAGCGCTGTTCGACGGGGCAATCGATCTTTGCGGTGCTATCGAAGAAGACCTTTTTATCCAGACTGATGCGACCATCGGAAGGGTGTTCAAGACCAGCGACCGCACGCAGCATCGTGTAGATGGACCGGGGCGCTTCTTCTACGCCGAACAACGACTTCCACCACACCGAGTAAAAGCCGACCGGACCCGCGGAGACGACATAGCCGAAGGCCAGCACCATCGGAGATATAAAGACTGGCGCGAGCAGCATCGGTTCGATCCAGCGACGGCCCGGCAAGTCGGTGCGGACCATCAGGAACGCGAGCACAGCGCCGAGCGGAATCGCAATAAACAGCATGCCGCCCGCGATGGTCAACGAGTTTTTCAGCGCCAGCCAGAAGTCGGGGTCATCGAAAATAAACTGGAACGCGCCGGTGCCGAAGGCTCGATTGGCATCGAAGAATGGCGTGTTCAGAAGGCTCTGGAACACGATGAACGATAGCGGCATCAGCACCACCACCGTCAGCACGACAATCACGGACCAGCGGAACATTGCGCTCAATCCGCGCCATCCACCGGCGGGAAGGCGGGGGACTTTACGCTCTCCTCCTGGCACGAGGACCGGAGGCGATGCTGTTGTTCTTGAATCAAGCATGCGTTTCCCCTGCGCTGTGTCGGCGCATCAAGAAAATGGTTGCATTGGGTAATGCCCGCGCGAGCGCGCGGGCACAAAGCTAATTCGGCTTAACGCTTGATGGCCTGTTGCCAGCGCTTCATGAACTCGAGCCGCTTTGCCTGATCCAGATAGACCAGCAATCCCGCACCGATGGGGATGGGCTTGAGCGAGTCGCCGAGTTGTTTCTGAAGACCTACCATCGACGTTTCACCGTCCACGTCCGAGCGGATCGAGAACAGATTGGCCTCATTCGCAATCAAGGTCTGACCACGCTTTGAAAGCAGGTAGTCGACCCACAGCTTCGCCGCGTTAGGATTCCTCGCCTTCTTCGAAATCGTCACGAGGCGGCTCACCACCAGCGTGTAGTCCTTCAGATAGACGTAGCCAATCGACGGATCCTTCTTGGCCCTTGAGAACGCGTACGACCCGAGAATGTTGTACCCGATCAGGTTTTCACCCGATGAAATCCGCTCCATCATCGCGCCGGTGCTCGACAGCAGCTTCGGCCCGGTTGCACCGATTGCATCGACGAGCTGCCACGTCATTTGCGGATTCACGCGTGCGTCCTGCGTGAGAGCACTGAAACCTACGCCCGCCTTTTCGATGTCATACGTGGTGATCTTGCCTTTGTATTTCGCGGGCTGGGTCTGCAATAAGTTGATGAACGCGGCACGCGTCTGCGGTACGTCGTTGGCCGGCACCAGACGCTTGTTATAGACGATGGCGAGCGGCTCATAGGTGGTGCCGAAAGCCTGCTGCTGGTACTGCGCCCACTGCGGAATGCTGGACGCTTCCGGTGAGGCGTAGCTCGCCATCAGGCCGTCGTTGACCAGCTTCAACTGGAGGTCCATGGCCGAACTCCACAGCACGTCGGCACTGGTGCTGCTCGCCGCGTTCTCGCTGATGTAGCGGTTATAGAGCTCGGTGCTGTTCATGTCGTTGTATTCGACCTTGATGCCATAGAGGGCTTCGAAATCCTTCAGCAACGGGCGGATCACCGAGGTGTCTGTCGCCGCATAAATGATCAGCTTGCCTTCTTTCCTGGCGTCGTCGATGACGGTCTGATACGCCGCCGGATAGCTCGGTGGAGCTTGCGCGTGGACCACGCTGGCGAGGCATGCACCAGCGGCTACCAGCACGCGCAAGCCCGTTTTCAATGTGTTCATGTCATCCTCCAAAAATAGTTTGTACTGTTTATGATCGGGCGGATGCATCGTAAGTCGCCGGCACTTTCACGGCGCTTTCATTTGTGTGAGGAATCGCGTAACAATGTCCGATTCGGTCTCATGGCTTTCCCTAGTCCTGACCGCGTGAGGGTCATGGGAAAGGATCGAGTGCGAGGAAGCCGAACCTGCGTCGGCTGGCTCCGTTGTGATGCGACTCGATATGGACAGCGGCTATCGCGTCACGCTCGCGATTGCGAGCGTGACGTTAGGGAAGCAGATCGAACGCGCCGCTCAGCGCGCCGACGGATTGCGGATCAGCTTTCAGCGTTGTCCACGCGGCCGTACTCCACAAACCCGTTCTCCCGCGCAAAACTAACCAGCCGCAGCCCCGCTTTCTCCGCGATGGAAATAGCCAGCGACGTCGGCGCCGAAATCGTCACCAGCATCGGCACACCGACTCGCGCCGACTTGCGCACGAGTTCATAACTAGCCCGGCTTGAAAGAAATACGAAACCTTGCGTGGTGTCGACGCGTTGCAGAACCAGATGGCCGATCAGCTTATCGAGCGCGTTATGGCGACCCACGTCCTCGAACGCATATTTCACCGCGCCGCTTTCGTCGCACCAGGCGGCCGCGTGCAATCCGCCGGTCAGCTTCGATAACTGCTGATGCGCGGGCAATTCACGCGCGGCGTGGGCAATCGCGTCATCGGCTAGACGGGTCAGGAAACCGGTATCGGGCACGCGTTCCGGCTGCAGATCCAGCAATTCGATACTTTCGATCCCGCACACCCCGCAGCCCGTGCGCCCGGCCAGCGCGCGGCGTTTGTCTTTCAACGCGACGAAGGCCTGCTGCACGACCTGAACGTGCACCTCGGCGTGCGGCAATGTGCCGCCGGGGGTATCGTAGAAAAATACCTCGATGTCGTGGATGTCACTGCCGCGCTCCACAATGCCTTCGGTCAGCGAAAATCCCACTGCGAAGGCTTCCAGGTCACGCGGCGTGCACATCATTACCGCATGCGAGATGCCGTTGTACACGAGCGCGACGGGCCATTCCTGGCCGACGTCGTCGGCAGCGTCGCGTATTTCGCCCAGCCGGTGCCGCCGCACGGGGCGCTCTACGTAGCCGGGTTGATCGTCGATGTCTGTGTCATTCATGGCGTGGCTCACTTGCTGATAGCTTTCGATGTCGCGTTTTAGCCGCTTCCCATAAGCATTTACGAGATAAATTCGGGTATAACGCTTGCTGCTTTATGGAGCAGCGAACACACTACAAGCCGCTCAAGGCCCTACGATAACCTACCGCGGCCTCACTCGCTTTTCTTGTCCATCAAGCCAACGAGGCACCTGCCATGGCACTTTACGACGCTCCGCGCCTGTTCGGATTCGAACTGGAGTCGACTGAGAATCTGAGTTTCATTCCGCTCGTCGTGCGCTTTAACCTGGACCGGTTCGGCCAGCGCATTTCGCTCGATCAGTGGCGAACACTGCCACACAGCGACCGCGAGTTGCTCGCACGCTTTCCTGTTGAAGATGACGCCGCGATCGAACCCAATTTTGACCAGGCGCTCGCCGAGATGCTGCGAACTCACACCGATGCGTTGCCTGAGACATTTGCGCCCGATGGCGATCCGATATGGGCGCACACCGACGTCGTGCCCGAAACCGTGATTCGCCAGAGCAGCTTGTGCGGGGTCGGATCGCCGAGTCTTGGGCGGTGGTCGGAACTTTCGCCGTTCCAGCGCTATGCGCTGGCCAAGCTATCGCGCAAGAGCGAGGTGAATCATGACTTCGTTCCGGCGATGCGGGAGTTCGGTCTAGCCGATTAGGATTTCGCACGGGCGTGGACGGGGCGGCCGAGGGGCACCGGGCGTTGGCAAAACCCTGCCGGTAAAAGCCGGGCGCGAGCGCAGCCGTTCCTGCCGGCGACTAATAAAACTAGCCGATAAACCGGACCGCTGCGCCCACCAGCAACCCGCGATCGACGCCCGCCGGCCGCTGGCAGGCCTAGCCTGTAAAGACGCTACCGAAAGCAAATCCACCCCGCCGCAGCCCCCGATCGACCTCTTTCCGTCGCTCTCGCCTCCGCTGCGAGCAAAAAAAACCTGCCAACAGGCACTTTTTTAAGCGCCTACCCTAAATAACGCCCACCCCCTGCCGATAACTAGAGATCGATGCTCGGAAATCGATGCGAAGACTCGCGCTCAGTCTTCCCAGCCCCGCATGCCGGACGGCGATCGACACCATGAATTCATTCTTTTCCCGCCGCCTGCTGGTCAACCTCGCCGTCGTCCTGGTGGCCATGGGCGCGAACGCGTTCGTCGCCTACGAGCAAATCGACCTTCAAAGCGATGCCGACGCCCGCACGCGGCGCTCACTCAGCCTGATGCGCGACCTCGACGCGTACCGCAGCGCTCTCGGCGAACTCCTCCCCGAAATTAGCTGGTACGAGGCAAGCGGCGTACTCAAGCCGGCCGACGTCCGCGAGGCGCGTGCAGCGCATATCAACGCGCTGGAAAGCGGCCTGCGCGCCCAGTTCGCTTTCGAACCCGACATGCAAGGTGCGTTCTACCTGCTCGGCGAAAGCGCGCGCATCGCGAAACGCGATGCTCAAGCGGCGTTCGAACGCGCCGCCGTGGATGCACGTGGTGCGCCCCGCGACTGGACCCGGCAAGCGGTCCGCCGGCTCGCCGAGGACCTGCTATCGCTCGATGTCGAACTGGCGGTTCTGCGCGCGCGAGAAGCCGATTCGCTCGCGGCCACGCTCAACGAATCCGCGCGGGCGTCCAGCCGCGCCGTGTTCCTGCTGATCCTTACGATGCTCGCCGGCGGCGGCGCGCTGATCTACACCTTCGCGAGCCACGAGAAGTCGGCGCGCGACAAGTTGCGCATCGCCCGGGCCATGCAGCGCAGCAACGAGCGTTTCCGCGACCTGTTCGACGCGCATCCCGTGCCCATGTGGATCGTCGATGCCGCGACGTATCGCTTTGTCGCAGTGAATCCGGCGGCGCTCGCGCACTACGGCTACAACGAGCTCGAATTCCTGTCGATGAGCGTGCGCGACCTGCACGCCGACGACGACTTTGATCGCTTCGCCGCGCTGCTCGCGCGCTACACCAGCGATCAGCCGCGCCAGACGGGCCAGACAAGCGCTCAACGGCGCGCGGGCGTGTGGCGGCACAAGCGCCGCGACGGCGCGCAGGTCAGCGCAGACATCTCGTCTCACGCGCTGACCTATTCGGGGCACCCGGGTATTTTCATGCTGGCGAACGACGTCACCGATCGCATCAATGCCGAGACCGAAGCACGGCGCTCGAAGCAGATGCTGGAATCGCTTATCGACAATATTCCGCAGCGGATCTTCTGGAAGGATCGCGAGTCGCGTTATCTCGGCTGCAATTCCGCTTTTGTCCGCGACGCCGGTCTCGCCAGCAAGGAACAGGTGATCGGCATGACGGACGACGCGCTGCCCTGGGCGCTTTCGGCCGCGGAACTTCGTGACGGCGATCGCCAGGTCATCGCGACTGGCCAGCCGTCGATGAACCAGGAGCGCGACATCCACCGCGACGGCGAAGTGCGCACCTCCATCACCAGCAAGCTGCCGCTGCTGGATGGGGCGGGGCGCATTATCGGCGTGCTGGGTTCGTACGACGACACGACCGAGCGCAAGCGCGCGGACCTCGCGCTGCGCCTGCAAAGCCGGGCGCTGGATGCCTGCGTGAACGCCGTGCTGATCACCGGCACGACCTCCACGGGCAACGTGATCGAGTATGCGAATCCTGCGTTCAAGCGCATCACGGGCTACGATCCGGCCGATATCGTGGGCCGCGATTGCCGTTTCCTGCAACGCGACGATCTCGATCAGGAAGGCCTCAACGCGATCCGCGAAGGTCTGGCCGCGAACCGGGAAGTCAGCGCGGTGCTGCGCAATTATCGTAAGGATGGCGTGCTGTTCTGGAATCAGCTATTCGTCGCGCCTGTGCCGGATGCGCACGGGCATACGACGCATCACATTGGCGTGATCAACGACGTCACCGAGGTGATCCGCTATCAGGAGCAGCTCGAATATCAGGCGAACTACGACACGCTCACGAGCCTGCCGAACCGCAATCTGCTGCGCAACCGGCTGCAGCACGCTATCGATAGAGCACGCCAGCAGGACACCACGGTGGCCGTGGTTTTCGTCGATCTCGATGGTTTCAAGATCGTCAACGACAGCCTTGGCCACAGCGTCGGCGACCGTTTGCTCGCGGTGGTCGCCGAGCGGCTGGCGCGGTGCGGGCGCTCCGGCGATACGGTCGCGCGCCATGGCGGCGACGAGTTCGTGGTCGTGCTCCCCGATATGACCGGCGAGAGCGCACTGATTGCATGGATGGAACGTGTGCGGACCGCCATCTCGGACCCGGTATGGCTCGACGGCACGGAGATGTACGTGGGCTGCAGCATGGGCGCGAGCCTGTTTCCGCAAGACGGCGACGACGCCGAAACCGTGCTCAAGAAAGCCGATCTCGCGATGTATCGCGCGAAGGACATGGGCCGCAACACGTACCAGTTCTACCAGCCGGAGATGAACGCCAGCGTCGGGGCGCGGATGAACGTCGAGCGGCGTTTGCGGCGTGCATTACGCGACGGCGAATTCCTGCTGCACTACCAGCCGCAAGTCGATCTGACGACGGGCGAGATCGTCGGGATGGAAGCGCTTGTGCGCTGGATGGACCCGGAGTTCGGGCTGGTCTTGCCGACTGCGTTTATTCCGGTAGCCGAAGAATGCGGGCTGATCGGGCCGCTGTCCGAATGGGTGCTGCGCGNAGCGTGCCGGCAAAACAAGGCGTGGCAGGATCAGGGGCTGCCGGCGGCGCGGATGTCGGTGAATTTGTCGGCGCGGCAGTTCCAGCAACGCGATATCCGCGTACTTGTTACGTCCGTGCTCGAAGAAACCGGTCTCGCGCCGCAGTACCTGGAAATCGAACTCACCGAAAGCGCGATCATGCGCAACGGCGAAGAGGCCGTTACCACCTTGTCGGAACTGGCGGCGCTGGGGATCAGCATTGCCATCGACGACTTCGGGACCGGGTATTCGAGTCTCAGTTATCTGAAGCGCTTTCCGGTACACCGCTTGAAGATCGACCGCTCGTTTGTCGCGGATATCGGCTCGTCGGGAGGTAATGAAACGATTACCTCAGCGATCATCGCGCTCGCGCATTCGCTCGAGTTGCGGGTCATTGCGGAGGGCGTGGAGACGGCGGCGCAACTGGATTTCCTGGTCGCCCGCGCCTGCGACGAGATGCAGGGTTATTTCTTCTCGCAGCCGCTGCCAGGCGGCGACATTCCCGCGCTGTTGCTGAACAGCCGGACCAGCCGCCGGCTCGGCGCGCGCGCGAGTCAGTCCGATCAGTCCAGCGAAGGCAGTGCGCGCGGACGGCGGTCGCTGTCGGTCGCGACGTAGGTCAGCGTAGCTTCCGTCACCTTCACCACGTCTTCCGCAAGGCTCATGCGCTGCGCGTAGACCTCGACCGATACCGTCACCGACGTATTGCCCGTCTTCACGATATCCGTATAAAAGCTCAGCAAATCGCCAACAAACACTGGCTGCTTGAACACGAATGAATTCACGGAGATGGTCGCCACGCGCCCGTTCGCGCGCCGGCTTGCCGGGATCGATCCGGCGATATCCACTTGCGCCATGATCCATCCGCCGAAGACATCGCCGTGGACGTTGGCATCGGACGGTTGCGGCACCACGCGCAGCGCGACCGGCTTGTTCGGGAGTTGCAGGGATTGGGTCACGAGCGGATTTCCATGAAAGAGTGACAAAGACAGGATGCCAGCGGGTCAGCGCGCCGCGGCACCTTCTGCGACAATGCAGCATTAAACGATGTTGCTTGGCGCTCCGAACGAGCTCGAACGATTCACAGCCGTTCACAGCCGTCCAGCGTGCTTTTTGCCGCGTTTGGCTGAGGCTCCGGCTGATCGCCGCCGGCGCCGGGAAACATCGAATTGTACGGGAAAGCCCGCATTTTGAGATGGTTGCCCCGTCCCGCGATACCTCGCTTGTCCGACGCCGTTTCTCTATGCGGCGAGGACCTCTGCAGACCTTGAATCCATGCGCCGCAATTCTCCTTCCGAACCCGTTCCCGCTGCCAAAGGGCCGCGCAACGACTGGCAGACCATTCTCTCGCTGCTGCCGTACCTGACCACGTACAAATGGCGCGTTGCCTTTGCGCTGACGTGCCTTATCGGCGCGAAAGTCGCGAATCTAGGTGTGCCGATCGTGATGAAAAAGGTCATCGACAGCCTGAGTTCCATCCAGCATCTGACTGCGCTGGGACGCGCGCAGGACTCTGCTGCGATCATTTTGGTGAGTGGCGTGGGCTTGCTCGTGGTGGCTTATGCGGTTGTGCGCTTGTCCACTTCGCTGTTCACCGAATTGCGCGAAATGCTGTTCGCGAAGGTCACCGAAAGCGCCGTGCGGCAACTCGCGCTCAAAGTGTTCCGGCATCTCCATTCGCTCTCGTTGCGGTTTCATCTGGAGAGGCAGACCGGAGGGATGTCGCGGGATATAGAACGCGGCACGCGCGGCATTCAGCAACTCGTTTCGTATTCGCTCTATAGCATCCTGCCGACGCTCGTGGAAGTCGGCCTCGTGCTCGGGTTTTTCGTCGCGAAATACGAGGCGTATTACGCGATTGTCACGTTGATTGCGCTGGTGACGTACATCGTGTTCACGATCAAGCTCACCGAATGGCGCACGCACTTCCGGCGCACGATGAACGAGCTGGATTCGAAGGCCAATTCGCGTGCCATCGATTCTTTGTTGAACTACGAAACCGTAAAGTATTTCGGCAACGAAGAGTGGGAGGCGCAGCGTTACGACGAGAACCTCAAGCGCTATCGGACGGCGGCGATTCGCTCGCAACGGTCGTTGTCGGTGCTCAACTTTGGGCAGCAGTTCATTATCGGCACGGGATTGGTTTTTATCCTCTGGCGCGCGACGCAAGGCGTTGTTGCGGGACATCTGACGCTCGGCGATCTCGTGCTGATCAACACGTTCATGCTGCAGTTGTATATCCCGCTGAATTTCCTGGGCGTGGTGTATCGCGAGCTCAAGCAAAGTCTCACCGATATGGACCGCATGTTCACCTTGCTCGGCGCCGGGCGTGAAGTGCCCGATGTGCCGAACGCGCTGCCGCTTGTCGTCAAGGGCGCGGAAGTGCGCTTCGAGAACGTGAGCTTTTCCTACGAGCGGGCCCGGCCGATTTTGCATGGCATCGATTTCACGATTCCCGCGGGGACTACGACGGCGGTGGTCGGCCATAGCGGTTCGGGCAAGTCGACGCTCGGGCGTCTGCTCTTTCGCTTCTACGATCTCGACCGCGAGCAAGGCGGGCGGATTTTGCTGGACGGCCAGGATATTCGCGATGTCGCGCAGGATTCGCTGCGCGCGGCGATCGGCATCGTGCCGCAGGACACCGTGCTGTTCAACGATTCGATCTACTACAACATCGCGTATGGCCGGCCATCGGCTTCACGCGATGAAGTGATTGCAGCGGCGCGGGCGGCGCATATTCATGAGTTCATCGAAAGTTTGCCGGCGGGGTATGAGACACCAGTGGGTGAGCGCGGGTTGAAGTTGTCGGGCGGGGAGAAACAGCGTGTGGCGATTGCGCGGACATTGTTGAAGAACCCGCCGCTCCTGATCTTCGATGAAGCCACGTCTGCGCTCGATTCGAAATCCGAACGGGCGATTCAGCATGAGCTGGATCTGATCGCGCGGGAACGGACGACGTTGATCATCGCGCATCGGTTATCGACGGTGGTTCATGCGCAGCAGATTATCGTGATGGATCACGGGCGGATTGTGGAGCGCGGGACGCATGCGGACTTGGTGCGCGCCGGTGGATTGTTCTCGCAGATGTGGGCACTGCAGCAGCAGAAAGCGCAGGAGCCGGAAGAGGGCGCGAATGATGCGGTGGAAGTGGGGGAGTCGGCGCGGGCTTGAACGCTGTGGCAACAGGAAGGTGAACGCGGAAGCGTCCCGGATATGAACTGAAAATCGCAACAAAAAAGCGTGCCCTCAGGCATCGACGCTTTATTTACGGTGATCGACCCCACTCAGTCGCGTACACCAGCGCCGTCGCACCGCCGTGCCCGACTGCCACCGTTCCCGGCGCGGCCCACCTCCGCAGGCGTCGACGTTTCGCTCGATCAAACGCAATACCGCGCGCACTGCTATCGCTGCAACGCAGCACCGCGCGTGTGCGGGTCGCGTGAGAATGGTGCGAATCGGCCCGCGTCTTCAAACCACGCGCCCAAACGACGCCACCAACCACGAAGCCATCGCCAACGGAACGGTAAAATGCAAGAGTGTTCAGGGAGCATCCCCAACCAGGCCGAAGGAGCCGCATGGAACTGAAATGGCTCGAGGATTTCGTCTCGCTCGCGGAGACGCGGAGTTTTAGCCGTTCGGCTGAACTACGGCACATCACGCAACCGGCTTTCTCGCGCCGTATCCAGGCGCTCGAGGCGTGGCTTGGCACGGATCTCATCGATCGCTCCGTCTACCCCACACGCCTCACTCAAGCCGGCCAGGTCTTCTACGAGCAGGCGCTCGCGATGCTTTCCCAGTTCCACGAAGCGCGCACGCTGTTGCGAGGTCAGACGGGCGTGCCCGATGCGACTATCGACTTCGCGGTTCCTCACACGCTCTCGCTGACGTATTTCCCGCGCTGGCTACACCATATAGAAGCCCGGCTTGGGCGCATCAATACGCGCTTGCGTGCGCTGAACGTGCACGACGCGGTGTTGTCGCTGGTGGAAGGCGGTTGCGATCTGGTGATGGGTTATCACCATCCGAGTCATCCGGTCGCGCTCGATCCCGCGCGCTATGACATGCTCACGCTCGGGACAGAACCTATCAGCCCGTTCTCGTCGGTGAACAAGGGAGGCCGCGCGCGCTACACATTGCCCGGCGCCGCCGATGCCCCCGTGCCATATCTCTCGTACACGCCGAATGCTTACCTTGGCCGCATGACCGAGGTGATCATCGGGACATCGCCGGCGCGTCTTTATCTCGACAAGGTCTACGAAACCGACATGGCCGAAGGTCTCAAGGCGATGGCGCTTGCCGGTCATGGCGTGGCGTTCCTGCCGCACAGCGCCGTCGCCAAGGAAGTCGATGAAGGCAGCCTGATCCGGCTGGACCGGGGAACCCGCGGAACGCCAGCCGGTCAGTTCACGCTCACGATGGAGATCCGCTTGTACCGCGACAAGATGGCGTCGAAGGGAGACGATCCTCGTCAGGCCTTGATGCGCAATCTTTGGGAAGCAGTAGGCGAGGAACTTTCACGACCCGCGGAAACCCAGTCCACATAAGCGTTTCAGGCGTTATGCATGAAAGACATAACGCAATGATGAAACGGCATTGGATTTCAATATCCGAATTTTCGACAATGAGGCCATTCCACACAACGCTGGGGCTTCGATGTCATCGCCGCAACAAGACCATTCCGTTTCCGCTGTTCAGCACGTCATTCCCTCCTATCTCGATTCCACCCATCTCGGCCCCTGGGGCAACTATCTTCAGCAAGTCGATCGCGTAGCGCCCTATCTCGGCTCGCTGTCGCGATGGGTCGAAACCCTCAAGCGCCCGAAGCGCATCCTGATTGTCGATTGTCCTATCGAACTCGATAACGGCACGGTCACGCACTTCGAAGGCTATCGGGTCCAGCACAACATGTCGCGTGGTCCGGGCAAGGGCGGCGTGCGGTATCACCAGGACGTGACGTTGTCGGAAGTGATGGCGCTGTCGGCGTGGATGTCGGTGAAAAACGCGGCCGTGAACGTACCGTACGGCGGCGCGAAGGGCGGTATTCGCGTCGATCCGCGCACCTTGTCACGTGGCGAACTCGAGCGCCTGACGCGTCGGTACACCAGCGAAATCGGCATTATCATCGGACCGAACCAGGACATCCCCGCGCCCGACGTCAACACGAACGAACAGATCATGGCGTGGATGATGGACACGTACTCCATGAACCAGGGCCAGACGGCAACCGGCGTGGTCACCGGCAAGCCGATCTCGCTCGGCGGTTCGCTCGGACGCAAGGAAGCGACCGGCCGCGGCGTGTTTGTCGTGGGTTCGGAAGCGGCGCGCCGGATTGGCTTCGATATCGAAGGCGCGCGCATCGCCGTGCAGGGTTTTGGTAACGTCGGCGGGATCGCGGCGCGGCTGTTCGAGGAAGCCGGTGCGAAAGTGGTGGCGGTGCAGGATCACACTGGTTCGCTGTACAAATCGTCGGGTATCGATGCGGTCGCGTTGCTCGAACACGTGGCCAAGCATGGTGGCGTGGGCGGTTTCGAAGGCGCGGACCCGGTCAGCAAGGACGAGTTCTGGACCATCGAAAGCGACATCCTGATTCCCGCTGCACTGGAAGGCCAGATCACGGAAGAAAACGCACCGAAGATCAAGACGAAGATCGTTGTGGAAGGCGCGAACGGCCCGACCACCACGGCGGCCGACGACATTCTCCACGACAAGGGCATTCTCGTGATCCCCGACGTGGTNGCGAATGCGGGCGGTGTCACNGTTTCGTACTTCGAATGGGTGCAAGATTTCTCCAGCTTCTTCTGGACCGAAGACGAGATCAACCAGCGACTCGAACGCGTAATGCGCGAAGCGTTCGCGGCCGTGTGGCAAGTGGCGAGCGAGCATTCAGTGTCGGTGCGCACGGCGGCGTTTATTGTCGCGTGTACACGGATTCTGCAAGCGCGCGAAATGCGCGGCCTGTATCCGTGATTTCAGGAACAGGCAACGTTTGCGAGCGCAGGTCAGAATGAGGCGGCGCTAAAGCAAAAAGCATCAAGACGCCCGGCGGCGTCCTTCGGGACGTCGACGGGCGTTTCGCGTGACAAGTACAAGAAAATTAGGGCGGAACCACGGCAGTTGAAGGCGCTGGAAAGCCCGCTCAGTCAGACATTGCAGCGGGTGTCTCAAAAATAAGCAACTGTGGACAACATTCATTCTTTCAGTTTTATTACCCTGCTAAAATTGCGCCGTTTTCGCCAAGGAGATCAAACTATGAAGTTTAAAAAAGCCGCGCTGCTGCTCGCCGCACTGGGTGTATTCGCCTCGGGTGCGCAAGCGCAAAACAACGATACGTTAAAGAAGATCAAGGATTCCGGGAACATCTACCTGGGTTTCCGCGAGTCGTCGATTCCGTTCTCGTATTACGACGACAAGCAACAGGTCATTGGCTATTCGTATGAGTTTGCTTTGAAGGTGGTCGACGCCGTCAAGGAAAAGCTCAACATGCCGAACCTGAAGGTTCAGCAGAAGTCGGTCACGTCGCAAAACCGTCTGCTGCTCGTGACGGGTAACCAGATCGACCTCGAGTGCGGTTCGACCACGAACAACCTCGAACGTCAGCAACAAGTCGCCTTCTCCAACACCATCTTCGTGATCAGCACGCGCCTGATGACCAAGAAGGATTCGGGGATCAAGGACTTCGCCGACCTGAAAGGCAAGACCGTGGTGACGACCGCGGGCACCACGTCCGAGCGCCTGCTTCGCAAGATGAACCAGGACAAGAGCATGGGCATGAACATCATCAGCGCGAAGGATCACGGCGACTCGTTTTTGACGTTGTCGACGGGACGCGCCGTTGCGTTCATGATGGACGACGCGTTGCTCGCCGGCGAACGTGCGAAGTCGAGCAATCCGGGCGATTTCGTGATTGTCGGTGCGCCGCAATCGCGTGAAGCTTATGGTTGTATGCTGCGCAAGAACGATCCGGAGTTCAAGAAGGTAGTCGACGACGCCATCGCCAAGGTAGAAACCTCGGGTGAAGGCGACAAGATCTACAAGAAGTGGTTTGAAAGTCCGATTCCGCCGAAGGGTCTGAATCTGGCCTTCCCGGAAAGCGACGACATGAAGGCGCTTTTCAAGAACCCGAACGACAAGGCAATCGATTAATCCCGATGCTTCTGGATTGATGGAAACGGAAGGAGCGCTGCTTCTTCCGTTTTCTTTTGGAGGGAGTCCATGTCCTACCACTGGAATTGGGGTGTTTTCCTAAGCCCCGTATCGACCGGCGAGCCCACAACCTATCTCGGCTGGCTCATTGCCGGTTTCTGGGTGACCGTTACCGTGTCGCTCGCGTCATGGATCCTGGCGCTCGTGGTCGGCTCGTTGTTCGGCATTCTTCGCACCGTGCCGAACCGCAAGCTGGCCGCTATCGGCACGGTTTATGTCGCCATCTTTCGTAATATCCCGCTGCTCGTGCAGTTCTTTATCTGGTATCTCGTGATACCGGAATTGCTGCCGCCTTCCATTGGTAACTGGTTCAAGCAGTTGCCTCCGAACGCGCAGTTCTATTCGTCATCCATCATCTGCCTCGGGTTGTTCACCGGAGCACGCGTGTGCGAGCAAGTGCGCTCGGGCATTGGGGCCTTGCCGCGCGGACAACGCGCCGCCGGTCTCGCCATGGGTTTCACCGAATGGCAGACGTATCGGTACATCCTGATGCCGGTCGCGTATCGCATCATCGTGCCGCCGCTTACGTCGGAATTTTTGAACGTGTTCAAGAACTCGGCGGTGGCGTCGACCATCGGTTTGCTCGAATTGTCGGCGCAGGCGCGGCAGCTTGTGGATTACACCGCGCAGTCGTATGAGTCGTTCATTGCCGTGACGCTTGCCTACATGCTGATCAACCTGGTCGTCATGCAACTGATGAAAGTGATCGAAGCCAAGACTCGGCTGCCCGGCTACATTGGAGGCAAGTGATGCATCATTTCAACTGGAGCAGCGTGGTGAGCTCACTGCCCACGCTGTGGACCGGCGCCATCATCACCTTCAAGATCACGCTGCTCGCGCTCGTGTTCGGGATTTTGTGGGGCACCGTGCTCGCGTTGCTGCGCCTCTCGGGCATCAAGCCGCTCGAATGGTTCGCGAAGGGATACGTCACGCTGTTTCGCTCGATCCCGCTCGTCATGGTGCTGCTGTGGTTCTTTTTGATCGTGCCGCAGTTCCTGCAGAATGTGCTGGGGTTATCGGCGGAAGTCGATATCCGTTTAGCCTCCGCCATGGTCGCGTTTTCGCTGTTTGAAGCTGCGTATTATTCGGAAATCATCCGCGCGGGCATTCAGGCGGTATCGCGCGGACAGGTCAACGCGGCGTTCGCGCTTGGCATGACCTACATGCAGGCGATGAAGCTGATCATCCTGCCGCAGGCGTTTCGCGCGATGGTGCCGTTGCTGCTCACGCAGGCTATTGTTTTGTTCCAGGATACGTCGCTGGTGTATGTGATCAGCTTGGCGGACTTTTTCCGCACGGCTACGAATGTGGGCGATCGCGACGGTACGACCGTCGAAATGGTGTTGTTCGCCGGCGCCTGTTATTTCGTGGTGTGCCTGGTTGCATCCGGTCTCGTCAAAAGTCTTCAGAAAAAGGTCGCTCGATGATCTCACTCAAGAATGTTTCGAAATGGTATGGCCAGTTTCAAGTGCTGACCGATTGCACGACGGAAGTCAAAAAGGGCGAAGTGGTCGTGGTGTGCGGGCCTTCGGGCTCGGGTAAATCGACGCTGATCAAAACCGTGAACGGACTCGAGCCGTTCCAGAAGGGCGAGATCACGATCAACGGTCAATCGATCGGCGACAAGAAAACCAATCTGTCGAAGCTGCGCTCGAAGGTCGGCATGGTGTTCCAGCACTTCGAACTGTTCCCGCATTTGACTATCGTGCAGAACCTGACGCTTGCTCAGATCAAGGTGCTCGGACGGTCGAAGGACGAAGCCACCGCAAAGGGGTTGAAGCTGCTGGAACGCGTGGGCCTGAGCGCTCATGCCGATAAATTCCCCGGCCAGCTTTCCGGCGGGCAGCAGCAGCGGGTGGCGATTGCGCGGGCGTTATCGATGGATCCGATCGCCATGCTCTTCGACGAACCCACGTCCGCGCTCGATCCGGAAATGATCAACGAAGTGCTCGACGTGATGGTCGAACTGGCGCAGGAAGGCATGACCATGATGTGCGTCACGCACGAAATGGGCTTTGCGAAGAAGGTCGCGCATCGCGTGATCTTCATGGATCGCGGGTTGATCGTGGAAGACGACCTGAAGGATGCGTTCTTCCAGAATCCGAAGTCGGATCGCGCGAAGGATTTTCTCGCGAAGATCCTGCACTGATGGGGTTGGCAGGCTGTTTTGGCTAGCGCCGGACTGCTACGCATACGTCGCGCGTTGCTCTGAAGAAGCGCGACGTAAAAAGGGCCATCCAACTCACGCTGGACGGCCCTTTTTTTCTAACGCTAGTGGCTGGTTGAAGCTGCCTTGGTGTTGTCTTGCGTCACGGCATCGGGCGCGTTTTTCTTCAGTGATTCAATCCCGGCATCGCGTGCTGCCGCGCTGCTGTAAGCCTCGCTCACGCCGATCACCTCGTGATTGCCCGCCTTCAAATTGAAATAGGGTGCGCCGCTTTTGTCCGTCTTACGCTCATAGCGTTCGTCGATCAGCGCATTCGCCTTAACCGACGCAATCCCGTGTTCCGCCGATGCCCGCGTCACATACGTCTCGCTCTTGAGGATCGGTTCGCCGTTGGCTGCCCGCAGGTTGAAATAGAACTGGCCGTTGCGGGCTCTGTCGATGACGAACTTTCCTGACATGGCATGTGCTCCCTGGGTAGTGGAACGAGCGTGAGTTCAGGTGATCCTCAAAAATCGCGAAACTACTCGATGCCGAGTTCGGTCTCCACATCCGCGGTCGTCTCGATAGTCTCGACGCGCAGTACCGATTCAACGCAAACCTTGCACAGTGGTTCGCGCGCTTTCTCCGCGACATCTGCCGGTACCGGAACATTGACCGTCTTGAGCAATGCGCCATGCTGGAACAACGCGAGGTCGCCGGGTTCGAAGCGCGTCCAGATTTCGTCGTCGGTGAGCGGCGAGGTCGCGATCACCGCAACGCGATCTTCCGGCGTGGTGTATTTCGCGAAATCGATCGACATGTCTGCATCGATCAAATGCGCCGTGGAGAACGGCCAACTGCGCACGAGGTAGTACAGATGCGTGGAGCAATGCGAAAACAACGCCTGGCCATTCGACATCAGAAAATTGAATACGCCGAATTGCGTGATTTCGCGCGTCAGCTTTTCCAGCGCTGCGAAAAGCTCGTCGAGCGGCGGCTGGCAGCCGGGGAATTCGCGCCGCAGACCCTGCAGCAATGCGCAGAACGCCAACTCGCTATCGGTCGTGCCGACCGGCTGATACTGTCCGTTCAGACAGGGCTTGAAATCTTTCAGATCGCCGTTGTGCGCGAAAATCCAATGCCGGCCCCACAATTCGCGCATGAACGGATGGCAATTTTCAAGCAGGATGTGACCTTGCGTGGCCTTGCGAATATGCGCGATCGTGTTTTTCGACTTGATCGGATAACGCTTCACCATTTCGGCGAGCGGAGAACTGGCCGACGACTGGTGATCGATGAAAAGGCGACACGCCTTGTCTTCGAAGAACGCTATGCCCCAGCCGTCCGCGTGATGGTCGGTGACGCCGCCACGCGCCGCGAAACCGGTGAACGAGAAAGTCACGTCCGTGGGTTCCGCGCAGTTCATTCCGAGAAGTTGGCACATTGCTGGGGCTGCAGACTGGGTGAATGGAGCTAACCGTTACAATACGGGTAGCCAAAGCATAGCATCGACCAAACCGCCAAAAAATCGCGGCGTTCGACCGCGGGGTGGCATCGTTGTGGAATTTCCACGGTATGGGCCGGCTCGCGCGAGGAAAACTGATCGATTGCTCCAGAGCTTCGTCGCGCACGCGGCGTTGGAGCGCGATTCACTGATCCAGCTTGCGGATTTTCGTGGCGAACCTGCGGCGGTCGGGTTGAGGGGTTTTGCTGTGAACGCGTCGTTGCGGCGCGCTTCGACCCGCCGATGTTCTGAGCGCGTGCTAGTGTTTTATGGTCACCACTGTCCTTCTGCTTCCGTCATCCGATTATTTTCGTCGTTATCACGCCAATGTCCGCTTCCACGCCTGCTTCAGTCTCGTCCGCATCTTCCGTTGACTCCGTCACGCTCGCGCGTCCCGACGACTGGCATTTGCACGTGCGCGACGGCGCCGTGCTCGCGGCCGTCCTTCCGCACACGGCGCGCCAGTTCGGCCGCGCGATCATCATGCCGAACCTGCGGCCGCCGGTGACGACGACCGAGATGGCGGCGGCGTATCGCGAGCGGATTCTGGCCGCCTTGCCGAAGGACGGCCCGGCCGCGCGTTTCGAGCCGCTGATGACGCTTTATCTCACCGACAACACCCCGCCCGACGAAATTCGCCGCGCCCGCGAAAGCGGTTTTGTGCACGGGGTGAAGCTTTATCCCGCCGGGGCGACGACCAATTCCGATGCCGGCGTGACGAGTATCGCGAAGTGCGCGAAAACGCTGGAGGCCATGCAGGAGCACGACCTGCCGCTGCTGGTGCATGGCGAAGTCACGGATCCCGCCATCGATATGTTCGATCGGGAGAAGGTTTTTATCGATCGCGTGATGACGCCTTTGCGCCGCGATTTTCCCGCGCTGAAGGTGGTGTTCGAGCACATCACGACGAAGGACGCTGCCGATTATGTCCGCGATGCCGACGGTCCGATCGGCGCGACGCTGACTGCGCATCATCTGCTGTACAACCGGAATGCGCTGTTTGTCGGCGGGATTCGGCCGCATTACTACTGCTTGCCGGTGTTGAAGCGCGAGACGCATCGCGTGGCGCTGGTGGCCGCGGCCACGTCGGGAAATCCTCGGTTTTTCCTCGGCACGGACAGCGCGCCGCACGCGAAGGGGCTGAAGGAGCACGCGTGCGGCTGTGCCGGTTGTTACACGGCGCTGCACGCGCTGGAGCTTTATACGCAAGCCTTCGATCAGGCCGGCGCGCTTGACCGGCTCGAGGGTTTCGCAAGCTTTCACGGCGCGGACTTTTACGGCTTGCCGCGCGCGACGGAGCGCGTGACACTGCGCCGGGAACCGTGGACGCTGCCCGCCGAATTCATGGCCGGCGGTGATGAAATCGTGCCGCTGGGCGGCGGGGAATCGATTGGCTGGCGGATGGAGTGACGGCTGCCGGGGCACGTCATGCGGATGTTTTGGCGCGCCGGATAATTAATTCCTGGACCTTAAAGCCCGCGCCTCTCTCTAGTTACTCGCATGTCCAACCGGGAAAACTCACCGAAGCCTGAATGCGCGGGACCATCGTCGGCGCTGTCCGATGCCCGCGTGGCGGAGAGTTTTATGGGCATCGACTGGTCCAGCCCGTGGCTTGCGCCGCTTGCCGAGCGCGGCGAACGCTGGCGTCAGGCCGCGCTCGATAGCTATCCAGCCTACCTTTCCACCCTGAACGCCGACGCACGCACCGACCCGCGTGTAACGGGACGTGGCAAGCCGCTGTCGTTCATCGCACAGGACGAGTTGCCGGCGGGCGCCTCGTATGAAGGGCATATCGCCGAGACCGGCTGCGTGCCGACGCGCTACAACCTGCACGATTTCTTCAACGGCGCGATGTGGTTTCAGTACCCGCGCATCAAGGCAGCGTTGAATGCCCGCCAGGCCGCGGAAATCGATGTGCTCGGCATTGGACCGACGCGAGGCGCGGCGCGCGACGCCCTGACACTCTTCGATGAAAACGCGATCCTCTTTGCCTGCGCCGACCCTTCGCTCGCCGCCGCACTCCGCGCATTCGACTGGCGCACGTTGTTCGTCAAACAACGCACCGCCTGGGGCTGCCGATGTGAGGCGCGCATCTTCGGCCACGCGCTGCTGGAAAAGCTGGTCGCGCCGTACAAGGCGTGCACGGGGCACGCGTGGATCGTCGAGGTCGAGCCAGCCTATTTCTCAGCCACCGATGCCGAGCGCCGCGCGATCCTCGACAACGCCGTGTCCGAACGCTTAAAGAGCGAAGCCGTTTCCAGCCGATATTTCACGCCGTTGCCCGTGCTGGGCGTACCGGGCTGGTGGCCGGGGAACGAAACTCCGTCCTTCTACGACGACCCCCAAGTTTTCCGATCCGGCCGCCGGTCGCGGGCTTAGCCAGCGCAATGAGCCTGACGGCGAGGCTGCGCCACCCCCATGCTAAAATCAGTGCTGCAAAGCAGGCCAGGCAGTCGCGGCTTTTCCGGTTTCGGCCGGAGAGGGCGAGGAAAGTCCGGACTCCACCAGGCAGGGTGATGGCTAACGGCCATCCGTGGTGACACGCGGAACAGGGCAACAGAAAGCAAACCGCCGATGGCCCCGGGCGCAAGCCAGGGGATCAGGTAAGGGTGAAACGGTGCGGTAAGAGCGCACCGCGGCTGCTGCGAGGCAGACCGGCAAGGTAACCTCCACCCGGAGCAATTCCAAGTAGGCAGGCGCGCATCTTCGCGATGCAGGACGGTGCCTCCGTCTCGTCTGCGGGTAGGAAGCTTGAGCGCGTCAGTAATGGCGCGACTAGAGGAATGGCTGCCACGCGCGTCACGCTTTCGGGTGTGACGCGTGCACAGAATCCGGCTTATCGGCCTGCTTTGTGACTATTTAAAAAGAAAGCCGGCGTCAGTGATGACGCCGGCTTTGTTTTTTGATGCTCCTGGCGTTTAGCTCGCGACGATATCGAAGGAGTGCGTCAGTTCGGCCGTCTTCGCCAGCATGATCGACGCGGAGCAGTATTTATCGTGTGACAGGTTGATCGCGCGCTCGACCGTCGCGGGATTCAAGTTCTTGCCTGTCACCGTGAAGTGGAAGTGGATCTTCGTGAACACTTTCGGGTCCTCGCTCGCACGTTCGGCCTTGAGCGTCACCGAGCAGCCTGCGATTTCCTGGCGGCTTTTCTTCAGGATCATCACGACGTCGTACGCGGTGCAGCCGCCCGTGCCGAGCAAAACCATTTCCATCGGCCGTGGCGAAAGATTGCGGCCACCGCCTTCCGGTGCGCCGTCCATGGTGACCAGATGGCCGCTGCCCGTTTCCGCGGCAAACGCCATTCCGTCCTGTCCCATCCAGCTAACTTTGCATTCCATGAGAAAACTCCGGGTGCCGTAAGGGCACTTGTCTAATCGTGTCGATTGTAGCGTTTTAGCTGATTGTAGGAATCGAAGCTGTGTTTCTTTTCAAGCTTAGCCGCAGCACTTTGTTGCACCGCGATACATATGAGAAATCAGCAATTTCCCTACTGTCAACGAGGGGTTTTGATGACTGCCTACGCTTCCGGTGTTTTCTTGATTCAATGTAAGCTACTGATTATAAATACAAAATTTATGAAATTTCGATTTCTTCATAATTTTGCATTATGAAACTCTATCCCATAATGCAAATTTACTTGCTTTGCACAAAAGCACTTCATATACTTGCTCTCACTGGTTGTCGCAGTCCGACAAACACACAGCGTCTCCTCCACCTCCTCCTAGGTGGATTCAGCCTGAGCCCAAGGCTCGGGCTTTTTTTCGTCTGCTTTTTCGTTGATTCCGGTCCTGGCGCAGGCTTCGGCCGCTCGCGAAAATCTCCTCGCGACGACATTGTTCTGCGCCGACCTGAGGTGCATTAGCTTGCTAAATAGGCAAGTTTTGACTTCACATCAAAATTTCCCTTATAATTCAAAGTTCTCTATCCGCACCATGCCCGCGGACGAGAAACAGGGAGAGCCCGCACGCGCCTCGATGCGCACTTACATACAAGCGGGACATCACAGGGCAGAATTATTTTTTGGATCGATCATGAAGACGTTTTCCGCAAAAGCCCATGAGGTGACGCGTGAATGGTACGTGATTGACGCGACGGATAAGGTTCTCGGACGTGTCGCCAGTGAAGTGGCCGCCCGACTTCGCGGCAAGCACAAACCCGAGTTCACCCCGCACGTCGACACTGGCGATTTCATCGTCATTATCAACGCCAGCAAGTTGCGCGTTACGGGCAACAAGGGTACTGACAAGAAGTACTACCGTCACTCGGGCTATCCGGGCGGCATCTACGAAACGACGTTCAACAAGATGCAAGAACGCTTCCCGGGCCGTGCGTTCGAGAAAGCGGTCAAGGGCATGTTGCCGAAAGGTCCGCTCGGCTACGCGATGATCAAGAAGCTCAAGGTCTACGCTGGCGCAACGCATCCGCATACGGCTCAACAGCCTAAAGCGCTCGAGATCTAAAGGGAGCCCATATGATCGGTAATTGGAATTACGGTACGGGCCGCCGCAAGAGCGCCACTGCCCGCGTGTTCATCAAGTCCGGCACGGGCGTGATCATTGTCAATGGCAAGCCCATTGCTGATTATTTCTCGCGCGAAACGTCGCTGATGATCGTGCGCCAGCCGCTGGAGCTGACGAGCCACGCCACCACGTTCGACATCAAGGTCAACGTGAACGGCGGCGGTGAGACGGGTCAGGCAGGCGCAGTTCGTCATGGCATCACGCGTGCCCTGATGGACTATGACGCAACGCTGAAGCCCACGCTGTCGCAAGCCGGCTTCGTTACCCGCGACGCACGTGAAGTCGAACGTAAGAAGGTCGGTTTCCACAAGGCACGTCGCCGGAAACAATTCTCGAAGCGTTAAGCTGGTTGGCGGTTTCGTCGTTGTTACGGCGAAATGGCTCGAAAAAGCCGCCGGCGTGTATGCGCTGGCGGCTTTTTGCATGGCGGATGGTCGCGGATCGAGGCAATTCGTCAACGGTGCCCCAGGCAGCCACGGCAAATTCGGGATAGTGTGGAGCGATAGCCTATTGATTACATGGGCTTCCAGCACGATATTGAGATCAGCCCTACAATAGGCACTAGAAGCTTTTTTGGAGAGTTCGAATGAACGCTGTCACCGACACCCCCACGACCGAAATGCCGCTGCCGTTCGTTTTCACCGACGCAGCAGCTGACAAGGTCAAGCAACTGATCGACGAAGAAGGCAATCCGGAACTGAAGCTGCGCGTTTTCGTGCAGGGCGGCGGTTGTTCGGGCTTCCAGTATGGCTTTACGTTCGACGAAGCCATCAATGAAGACGACACCGTGATGGATAAGGCAGGCGTGCAACTCCTGATCGATTCGATGAGCTATCAATACCTCGTCGGCGCCGAGATCGACTACAAGGACGATCTGAACGGTGCGCAGTTCGTGATCAAGAACCCGAATGCGACCAGCACCTGCGGTTGCGGATCGTCGTTCTCAGCCTGATTCTGATTGGATTACGGCGCGCGCGCCGGCAGTAATGCAGATGTGAAACGGAGCCTTCGGGCTCCGTTTTTGTTTTTGCGCCGGCGTATGGCCGAACGTGTCGGGTTGTGAAGGTCGAGGAGACGGAGCATGAGTCTGCGTCAGGAGGCGCGCTGGGCAACCGCATTCGCTTTCTTTTCAGCACCTATAGCTTCTTCACGAACCGGGCTGTTGGCTGCGGGCGGCACTCAACGCGGATAAATTGCTCCCAAAACCCGTTCTCCCGCAGCGCCTGTGACCGCCGGTACATTGCCCGGCTTACGCGCTACGCAACGCATGGCCAGCCACGCGAATGCCAATGCTTCGACCTGCTGGGGCGGCACGCCGAGCGCGTCGGTGGTCATCACGGGGACGCCCGCCACGCCGGTCTCCCCAAGCGCCTGCTGGATCGCCTTCATCAGCACCGGATTACGGGCGCCGCCGCCGCACACATAGACCGCACGGCAATCGGATGCATGCCGCTCGATTTCTCGCGCGACGGTAATGGCTGTCAGCGCTACGAGCGTTGCCTGCGCATCCTTAGGCGAAACCTTCTCAAAACCTACGAGCTTGGCGTCGAGCCACTCAGGATTGAACAAGTCGCGCCCGGTGCTTTTGGGCGGCTGCTGTTCGAAGAACGGTTCGTCGAGCAAAACGTTCAACAGCGGCTGATGCACCTGGCCCTGCGCTGCGAAATGACCGCCTTCGTCGAAGGGGCGTTGCAGATGGCGATGCGCCCATTCGTCCAGCAGTGCATTGGCTGGCCCGCAATCGAAGCCGTGCACGCCACCGTCGGCCGAGAGAATGGTGATATTGCTGATGCCGCCAAGATTGCAGACCACGCGCGTTTCGTCCTTGCTGCCGAAAATGGTCGCGTGAAATACCGGGACGAGCGGTGCGCCTTGGCCTCCCGCGGCGACGTCGCGGCTACGAAAATCGGCGACGATATCGATGTTGGTCATTTCTGCAAGCAGCGCGGGATTGTTGATTTGCCGCGTGTAACCCTTTTCCGGCCGATGCCGCACTGTCTGCCCGTGTACGCCGATTGCGCGGACTTTCGCGGACGAGTAGCCGCTCATGCTCGCCAGTTCGTGACAACACACGGCGTAGCGCGTGGCCAGCGCGTTGGCCGCGAGGGCTTCGCGTTCCAGTTCGTTGTCGCCAGGGGCCTGCAGGGCGAAAAGCGCGTCACGCAGGCCTTGCGAGAACCCGACATGGGCCTCGCCGAGTACGACGGGGGGGGCGCCGGCGGTGAACTGGACGGCAATGCCGTCCACGCCGTCCATGCTTGTGCCTGACATCAGCCCGAAGTACACGCCGTCCGCCGTGTCGCCTGTTTCCACCGCCTCGGTCCGTCGCGCCACGTTGCTCTCCTGTTCGATGCGGGTTCGCCGACGACCGCTGGTCGGGCCGCCATCGTAGAAATTCGTTCGGCCAAAACGGCCGCGATGGAGCGATTATCCACGCATCGATGCGACTCGTTAAGCCGCTGGCCATTCAGCCATGTTTGGCGTCGGGTATCCCGAGCCGCAACGTCCGAAACATGGCCGTACGGCCAATGCGCGGGGAAAACGGGGCGAAGGCGGACGACATCACGTAAAATCCGTTGCCTGAACAAGCGAATGCCGCACGATTTTCCGTGTTCGAACGCGACTGTGAACGTGCCCGGAAGCCGCGGCTATTGCCCGATACGCGCCCGTTAGCGCCCCGAATAAATCACCCGAAAAAGTTGCAAGCATGACCACTGAACCGAACGACTCTCCGGCTTCGGCTGCGAAAACCTTGCCCCTCACCGACGAAGTGCAGGCCGCGCTTGCTATCGCGAAACGGGGCTGTGACGAGCTGCTGATCGAAGCCGAGTTCGCGCAAAAGCTCGCTCGCAGCGCCGTGAGCGGCAAACCGCTGCGCATCAAGCTTGGCCTCGACCCGACCGCGCCTGACATCCACATTGGCCATACGGTCGTCCTGAACAAGATGCGCCAGTTGCAGGATCTCGGCCACACGGTGATCTTCCTGATCGGCGACTTCACTTCGCTGATTGGCGATCCGTCGGGGCGTAACGCCACGAGGCCGCCGCTTACGCGCGAGCAGATCGAGTCGAACGCGAGGACCTATTTCGAGCAGGCTGCGCTCGTGCTGGATCGTGAGAAGACCGAGATTCGCTACAACAGCGAGTGGTCAATGCCGCTCGGCGCCGACGGCATGATCAAGCTCGCGTCGCGCTATACGGTTGCGCGAATTCTTGAACGCGAGGATTTCACGAAACGCTATCAAGGTGGCGTGCCAATCTCGATTCATGAGTTGCTCTACCCGCTCATGCAGGGTTACGACTCGGTGGCGCTGAACGCCGATCTTGAACTCGGTGGCACGGACCAGAAGTTCAATCTGCTCGTGGGCCGCGAATTGCAGAAGCAATATGGCCAGGAGCAGCAATGCATCTTGACCATGCCGTTGCTGGAAGGGTTGGACGGCGTCGAAAAGATGTCGAAGTCGAAGCACAACTACATCGGTATCAGTGAGAAGCCGACCGACATGTTCGGCAAGCTGATGAGCATTTCCGACACGCTCATGTGGCGCTATTTCGAGCTGCTGTCGTTTAGAAGTATCCAAGAAATTGCGCGGTTCAAAAGCGAAGCCGAGGGTGGCCGCAACCCGCGCGATTTCAAAGTGCTGCTGGGGCAGGAAATCGTCGCGCGTTTTCATTCGCCGGCGGACGCGGAGCGGGCGTTGGAAGACTTCAACCATCGTGCGAAGGGCGGAGTGCCGGACGAGATTCCGTCGGTAACGCTCAGTGGCGCACCGCTCGCAATCGGGCAATTGTTGAAACAAGCCGGGCTGGTGCCTTCGACTAGCGAGGCGCTGCGCAATATCGAGCAGGGTGGCGTGAAGATCGACGGCGCGACGGTATCGGACAAGGGCTTGAAGATCGAGGCGGGCGAGTTTGTCGTGCAGGTTGGCAAACGCCGCTTCGCGCGCGTCACGCTGGCGGCGTAAGCGCGTGATCGCACTCATTCAGCGCGTTTTGCGGGCCGACGTGCGCGTGGGTGACCGCGTGACGGGTGCGATCGATGCGGGCTTGCTGGCGCTTGTGTGTGCGGAGCGTGGTGACACGCCGGCAGTCGCCGACAAGTTGCTCGCAAAGATGCTGGCGTATCGCGTCTTCAGCGACGCCGCCGGCAAGATGAATCTGCCGGTGAGGGATATCGACGGTATGGGGCGTGCCGGCGGCGTGTTGCTGGTGTCGCAATTCACGCTCGCCGCGGATACCTCAAGCGGGCTGCGGCCAAGCTTCACGCCCGCCGCGCCGCCCGAGGAGGGCCGCAGGCTCTTCGAATACTTCGTTGCGCAGGCGCGGGCCGCGCATCCGATAGTCGAGACCGGCGAGTTCGGAGCGGACATGCAGGTGTCGCTGGTCAATGACGGGCCGGTCACTTTCTGGTTGCAAGTACGTCCCTGATGTTTTGTCACTGCGCCGGCTGACCAGGCGCGTCCTCTGGAATCCCCATGACCACGCAAGTCCTCTTCATCAGGCACGGCGAAACTGACTGGAATCGCATCAAGCGTATTCAGGGGCATATCGACATTCCGCTGGCTACCACCGGCATCGCGCAGGCAGGACAGCTTGCCCAGCGTCTTTTGCGGGAGTCGAAGGAAGGCGAACAGCTAGACGCGGTGTATTGCAGCGATCTGCTGCGCGCCCAGCAAACGGCAAAACCGTTTGCGGACGCACTNGGTTTGTCGCTGAACCTGAATGAAGGCCTGCGCGAACGTTGGTACGGTGACTTTCAAGGTCACGACAGCGAAGAAATCCGCGCGAAGTATCCCGCCGAATATGCTGTCTGGCAGAGCCACGATCCGGATTTCGCTCCCCCCGGCGGTGAGTCGCAAAGGGCATTCTCACAACGCGTGTTACGCGCCGTCGAGCCGATCGTGGCCGCGCATCCGGATGGACGTATCGCGTGTGTCGCGCATGGCGGCGTGCTGGATTGCATCTATCGGTTCGTGCGTGGATTGCCGCTCGACGTGCCGCGCGATTGGCCGCTGCTGAATTCGAGCATCAACATGGTGGACTTCGAGAATGGTCAGGCGAAGGTCGTGTCGTGGGGCGACGTCGTGCATCTTTCGTCCCCCAGCAGCGACGACGACCTCAAGGAAGTGCCGCGCTAGCTTGATTGGACATCGGCTTGAGCTGAAGGCTGTTGCGGCTTACATATTCAGATTTGCGTCCCACAGATCGCGAACGGGACCCGCGTCCGGGGCGGCGAGACCGAAGTGGCGATACGTCAGCAACGTGGCGACGCGTCCGCGGGGCGTGCGCTGCAAGTACCCCTGCTGGATCAAATAGGGCTCGAGCACGTCTTCAATGGTGTCGCGCTCTTCACCAATTGCCGCAGCCAGATTGTCGACCCCGACCGGACCGCCATCGAACTTATGCAGGATGGCTTCCAGCAGTTTCCGGTCCATCAGGTCGAAGCCGACCGGATCGACGTCGAGCATTTTCAACGCGGCATCGGCGACTTCAGCCGTGATGTTGCCGTCCGCTCTTACCTCGGCGTAATCACGTACACGTCGGAGCAGCCGGTTCGCGATTCGCGGTGTGCCACGCGCCCGCTTTGCAATCTCCAGCGCACCTTCCGGCACGATATCCGCCTTCAGCAGCGACGCTGAGCGCGTAACGATTCGCGCCAGTTCGCTCGCGGTATAAAACTCCAGTCGCGACACAATGCCAAACCGATCGCGCAACGGATTGGTCAGCATGCCGGCTCGCGTAGTGGCGCCAACCAGCGTAAACGGCTGCAGATCCAGCTTCACGCTACGCGCTGCCGGACCTTCGCCGATCATGATGTCGATCTGATAATCCTCGAGCGCCGGATACAGGATTTCCTCGACGACCGGCGACAGCCGATGGATTTCGTCGATGAAAAGCACATCGTTCTTTTCCAGATTGGTCAGCAACGCGGCGAGATCGCCGGCGCGTTCCAGTACCGGCCCCGACGTTTGCCGCAGATTAACGCCCATTTCGCGCGCGATGATATGCGCGAGCGTGGTCTTGCCGAGACCCGGCGGCCCAAACAAAAGGACGTGATCGAGCGCTTCAGAGCGTCGCCGTGCGGCCTCGATAAAGATCTGCAACTGATCCCGGATCTTCTCCTGCCCGACGTATTCCTCGAGCTGACGTGGCCGCAGCGCGCGCTCGAACACTTCCTCGTTCGGCGAGACGGGAGTAGCCGAAATGATGCGTTCGGCGGCGAGTTTGTCGGTTTCTATCATGCGTCGATTGTACAGCGTGGCTAAAACGCCGAAAGCTGGCCGATCGGCCGACTGTTGGCCGGATCAGCCGCGTGGGAGACTGAATCCGTACCAGATCTGCAATCGGATTGAGTCGCGCTCACCAATTAGCGCGCGGGTTGAAACGACAACGCCTTCAGGGCCAGTTTGATGCCCTCGGAGACGCCNGTGCCGGCCGGAACATTCTTGACCGCCATCAGCGCTTCTTTATCGGAGTAACCCAATGCCAGCAATGCATTCAGGATATCGCTCGCGTGATCCGGACCGGCCACCGTGCCCGCTGCCGTGCCCAGGTCCGCGCCAAGCTTCCCCTTCAGTTCGAGCAAGAGGCGTTCGGCTGTCTTTTTGCCAATGCCAGGCGTACGCGTCAGGCGCGCGGCGTCCTGCATTGTCACCGCTTGCGCCAGTTCCTGAACGCTCATGCCGGAGAGCACTGCCAGCGCCATACGCGCGCCGATCCCGCTGATCTTGAGTAATTCGCGAAAGGTCGTGCGCTCCTGCTGTGTGCCAAAGCCATACAGCAAATGCGCGTCTTCACGCACGATCAACTGGGTCAGCAGCACAACCTTGTCGCCGCTGTTCGGCAGGTTGTAGAAGGTGCTCATCGGCACGGCAATTTCATAACCGACGCCGCCGCAATCAACGAGCAGATACGGCGGGTTCTTTTCCAGCAAAAGGCCAGCTATACGTCCAATCATGGTGGAGAGCTTGTAATGGAGTTAGCCGACAAGGCGGCCGCGCCGTACGCGCAGGCCCTTTTTAGCCAGCGATGGCGCGATGCCGCCGAGTGCCGTCATCGCACCACCGGCATGCGCGTGACAGATGGCCATGCCGAGCGCGTCGGCGGCATCGGTGCCGGGCACGCCGGTGAGCGCGAGCAAGCGCACTACCATCTGCTGCATTTGTTCTTTCGTAGCACGGCCGTAGCCCACCACGGCTTGCTTCAACTGCAACGCGGTGTACTCGGCCACTGGCACGCCGTTCGCAACCAGGCCGCAAATAGCGGCGCCGCGAGCCTGACCGAGCAGCAGTGTCGATTGCGGGTTGACGTTCACGAACACCTTCTCGATCGCGGACTGATCGGGCGCGTGCTGCCGGACGAGCGTCGAAATACCTTCGAAGATCGTATTGAGACGCGACGGCAAATCGGCGTCGGCGGTTTTGATGACGCCGCTGGTCACATAGGTCAGCGTTTGGCCGGTCTTATCGATGATGCCGAAACCGGTCACGCGCAGGCCCGGGTCGATACCGAGAATTCTCATGGAGTGCCGTTGGAACGTAGTGCTTGCGATACTAACAGCGCGGCGCAGAAAGTAAAAAGCCCGGTGCGCCTGCCGGCCACCGGGCTTTCTGAAGGTGAAGCGTGCTTAGTGACGGAAGTGACGCGTTCCGGTGAGCACCATAGCGATGTTGTGCTCGTCGGCGGCGGCGATCACTTCGTCATCGCGCATCGAGCCGCCCGGCTGGATGACGCAGGTCGCACCTGCGTTGACCACGACGTCGAGGCCATCGCGGAACGGGAAAAACGCGTCCGATGCCACAGAGGATCCCGACAGCGACAAACCGGCGTTCTGCGCCTTGATGCTGGCAATGCGCGCCGAATCCACGCGGCTCATCTGGCCTGCGCCCACGCCAAGCGTCATGCCGCCGCCGCAAAACACGATGGCATTCGACTTCACATATTTGGCGACGCGCCAAGCGAACATCAAATCGTCCATTTCCTTCGGTGTCGGATGACGCTTCGTGACCACCCGCAACTCATGCGGCTGAACGTTCTTCGAGTCCAGCGATTGGACGAGCAGGCCGCCGCCAACTCGTTTCAGGTCGAATGCGTTGTGACCGTCGCCGAGATCAATCTGCAGCAGACGCACGTTTTGCTTCGCCGCGAAAATCTGCTTTGCGGCTTCGCTGAACGAGGGCGCCATCAGCACTTCCACGAACTGCTTCGACACCGCCTGCGCCGCAGCTTCATCCACTTCGCGATTGAACGCGATGATGCCGCCGAACGCCGACGTCGGATCGGTCTGGAACGCCTTCGAATACGCTTCGTGCGCGTCCGCGCCGATCGCCACGCCGCACGGATTCGCGTGCTTGATGATCACGCAGGCGGGAACGTCGAAGGTCTTCACGCATTCCCACGCGGCGTCGGAATCCGCGATGTTGTTGTACGACAGTTCCTTGCCCTGCAACTGCTCGTAGTTCGCCAGCGCGCCAGCCGGCGTCGTGAGATCACGATAAAACGCTGCGCTTTGATGCGGGTTCTCGCCGTAACGCAGATCCTGCACCTTGGTGAACGCGAGGTTGAACGTCGACGGGTAGGTGTTGCGGCTCTTGTGCTGCAACTCGTCGGTCAGGCTCGTCAGGTAGTTCGTGATCGCGCCGTCGTATTGAGCGGTGTGCGCGAAGACTTTGGTCGCGAGCTTGAAGTTCGTCGCGTAGCTGACGGTGTTTTTAGCCGAACGCATTTCGTCGAGGACCGTCGCGTAATCCGAGGGATCGACAATGACGGTCACATCGCGATGATTCTTCGCCGCCGAACGCAGCATGGTCGGGCCGCCGATATCGATGTTCTCGATCGCGTCTTCCAGCGAGCATTCTTCCTTCGATACCGTCTGCACGAACGGATACAGGTTCACCACCAGCAAGTCGATGGTCGGAATGCTGTGCTGCTCGAGCGCGGCCATGTGTTCCGGCAAGTCGCGACGCGCCAGGATGCCGCCGTGAATCTTCGGATGCAGCGTTTTCACGCGGCCGTCGAGCATCTCCGGGAAACCGGTGTAGTCGGCGACTTCGGTGACGGGCAGGCCGGCATCGGCGAGCAGTTTTGCGGTGCCGCCGGTCGAAAGCAGGCTGACGCCTAGCTCCGACAGCGATTTCGCAAATTCGACGATGCCAGACTTGTCGGAAACGGAAAGGAGCGCTTGCTTGATCATGATGGGAACGGCGGAAGCCGGTAGGGGAGTCGAGGGAATCAGGAAATTCGAGTCGACCGCCGTACGCCGCGACGGTCCGGGTAAATCAAACGAGTCAAATCAGGCCGTGCTGTTGCAGCTTCTTGCGCAGCGTGTTGCGGTTGATGCCGAGAAACTCAGCCGCGAGCGACTGGTTGCCCTCGGCTTGCTTCAGCACGACTTCCAGCATCGGTTTTTCGACGCACGAAATCACCATCTCGTAGACGTCGTGCGGCTTGGAACCGTCCAGATCCTGGAAATAATTGTCCAGGCTCTGGCGGACGCATTGTTCTATGTGATTTCTACTCATGCGGCTAGTCGGTCTGTGAGGTTCTGCCCGTCGCACGATTCTTCCGCTTCGTCGTTGCCGCCGCGGTCGGCGTCCGCGCCGAGTTCCTCGACATAGACGAGACGGTCAGACAACGCCTTTTGGGCGTCGAAGAATTCGTTCACGGCGAGCAATTGTTCTCGTGTGGAATCCAGCGTGTTCATCCGATGTCTGAACGTGTTGGCGCCGGAAAGGCCGCGAGTGTACCAGCCGATGTGTTTGCGCGCTGTACGAACGCCCGTGAATTCGCCATAGAAATCATAGTGATCTTCGAGATGCTCATTCATCAGTAACTGGATCTCGTCGATACGCGGCGCCGGCAAATGTTCGCCCGTCGCCAGAAAGTGTTCGATCTCGCGAAAGAGCCACGGACGGCCCTGCGCNGCGCGGCCGATCATGATCGCATCCGCGCCGGTGATGGTCAGCACGTGNCGNGCTTTTTCNGGCGTGGCGATGTCGCCGTTCGCTACCACTGGAATGCGCACGGAAGCTTTGACGGCCGCGATGGTCTCGTATTCCGCGTCGCCTTTGTACAGATCAGCGCGCGTGCGGCCATGCACGGTCAGCATCGAAATGCCGGCGTCTTGCGCGATGCGCGCAATGTTCAGCGCGTTTTTGTTCTCGCGATTCCAGCCCGTGCGGATTTTCAGCGTGACGGGCACGGCATCAGGACCAACCCCGACTGCGTTCACCACGGCCTGTACGATCTGCGCGACCAGTGTTTCGTTTTGCAGCAATGCCGACCCAGCCGCCACATTGCAGACTTTTTTGGCTGGGCAGCCCATGTTGATGTCGATGATCTGCGCGCCGTTCGCGACGTTGTGACGCGCGGCTTCGGCGAGCATTTTCGGATCGGCGCCGGCGATCTGCACCGAGATAGGCTCCACTTCGCCGGTGTGATTCGCGCGACGGAGCGTTTTCTCGCTTTTCCACAATTGCGCATTCGATGCGACCATTTCGGACACCGCGTAACCCGCGCCCATGCGCTTGCACAACTGCCGGAACGGCCGGTCCGTCACACCCGCCATGGGGGCGACGAACAAGTTGTTGCGCAAAATATGGGGGCCGATGGCCGGTGTGGAAATGGGCATGAAACTCGCGGCGTCCCGGATCGGAATCGGAGGGACGCAAAAGCGCTTAAGGAAACGCGTATTTTAACGCGAACGCGCTGGGTCAATTAAGTCCAATCGACGGGCAAGTTGTTAAATCTTCTATGAAACTTGCGAACGCCATAGAGTAAAAGCAGGACTTTGGGTAGATGAATGCGGCAGCAGCAAGTCATATGGTCACTCACCGCGAGCACGTAACGCGCCCATGCAACTTACGCGCCTGACTCGTGAAGAATCAGCGTCGCTGCCCAAACATCATCTGCCGTGCCAACACGGTCTTAACCGGCGGGACAAACTCCAGCGCGCTCAATGCCAGTCCGCGTAGCGCTGCGAGCGGTGGGAAGTCGATGGTGAAAAGACGCGCGAGGGTGTCGGTGGCGCCGATCGTCATGCGCCGGTCCAGCGCGCGTCGCTGAGCAAAAAGACTCAGGGCAACCGTTGTCGGGCCGTTCGTCGATAACGCGTCGCAAAGCGCATGGGCATCGCGGAGACCGAGATTGAGCCCTTGTCCGGCGACTGGATGCAGCGTTTGCGCCGCGTTGCCGATGGCGACCGTGCGCCTGTCGACCAGCGCATTCAGCGCGTTTAGTCCGAGCGGGAACATTGCTCGTCCCGCGATTCGCGTGAAGCGGCCCAAACGCTCGCCGAATGCCGCGCCTAGTTCGGCGAGGAACGCGTCGTCGGGGAGTTGCGATCGGCGAGCCGCCTCTTCAGGATCGCAGCACCAGACAAGCGCGTAGTCCGCCTGACGCGGGCCGCCGCACGGCAGCAGTGCGATCGGACCCTCGGGCGTGAAGCGTTCCCACGCGACGCCAGGTTGTGGCGACGACACGCTCACCGTTCCGACGATAGCCGTCTGGCCATAATCGCGCGTGTTCTTGACGTCGGCTGAAAGAGCGGAAGAGGCGTCCGTTTCCTTATACAACCCGCCTTCAGCGTTCACCAGAATGCGTGCGCGAATTGTGCGGTCGCCGGCTGCCGAATGGATCGGCAGCGTGACGCCGTCGTGATCGTGCAGGGGTGTCGATGCGGTGGTTTCCGTGAACCAATGCACGCCAGTCTTGCTCACGGCCTGCGCCAGCGTTGTAACAAGCGAGCCATAACGCACGACATATCCGAGTGCGGGCAGACCGTGTTCATCGTGATCGATCAGCGTGCGGCCGAACTGGCCGCGCTGCGAAACGTGAATGCGTTTGATCGGCGTGGCATCGGCGGGAAAACCGAGCGACGATTCGAGCATCGCGCGGCTGCCATGCGAAACCGCGATGGCACGCGGATCAGCCGACGCCGCGCCAGGTTCGCGCGCGTCGATCAACGCCACCGATAAACGCGATGTCGCACTCCGCTTCGCCAGCCAGCCGGCGAGCGCAAGCCCGACCGGGCCCGCGCCGACGATTGCTATATCGAAGTGATAATCGGCAGGCGGTGCATGGCCGATGGTTTCCGCGGTTTCAATTTGCATCTTGCGTTTGCGCGTCGCGCATCAAGGCTTCGATTTCGTCGGCATCGACGGGGACTTCGCGCGTCGTCAACTCGCAGCCATGGTCGGTGACGATGGCGTCGTCCTCTATCCGGATGCCGATGTTCGCATAACGTTCGGGCACGTCTTCGGCTGCGCGAATGTACAAACCCGGCTCGATGGTCAGCGTCATGCCCGCCTTCAACGTGCGCCACGCGCGCACGCCCTGGTCGTCGAGTTGCGCGTGGGCGTCGCGGTAATCGCCGGCATCGTGCACGTCCATGCCGAGCCAGTGGCTCGTTCGATGCATGTAGAAGCGC
>JGI12635J15846_10000054_pt1 | contig 72923 bp, 71 predicted proteins | sample BlaSpr_A8_OM2_M2_FD_15846 | JGI IMG/M metagenome (IMG submission 15846)
GTTCTGCCATTGATGTTCCTATTCTTGTTTCTTGATTGAAATATGCTGAGGTGATTCGCTGCTGAAGAGGGGGTGACGCTGGTTGGCGGTACCGACCTGCAAGTGCATGTGAGTCAAACTTAGCGAGTACAGTGTAGCACAGTTCTTTCCGTGGGCGGTACAAGAATATTAGTGCGGCGGGTTGGGACGTCGCTGATTTTGGGGGGAATGACTGCTAAGTGCTTTAGAATTGCTTCGAATCCGCGCCGAACTTGCGCTCGGCTGGGGCAGGTGAGGGGACCCTTCGGCGGGTTCAGGGGCAGGCTCTGCTCCTACGTGAGTTGGGCTGGTCATTTATTAATTGTATTCATCCCGTGTATTCATCCCGAGCATGATTGCTTTTCTCACTCTGGAGATCCGCATTGAGGCGGCGCAGTCGCTTAAGGACAAGCGACAGGTTACGCGCAGCTTAAAGGACCGGCTGCGATCGTCATTTAATGTTTCCGTGGCGGAGCTTGACCCAAGCATGCTCTGGAATCAGGCGACGATTGGGGTGGTCAGCGTTTCGCATTCTCGGGATTATCTTGATGGGCTGATGACGAATGTTGAGCGGGCGGCTTGCCGAATTGCGAATAATGCGGGGGCTGAGGTTACGGATTCTTTTGTGGAGTTTCTGTGAGGGCCCGGCGCTGCCTGTTCAGCCTTTCGACTGGGCGCGAAGCGTAAAGATGGCAGCAGGAGTGAAAACGGGGATGAGTCCTGGAATGATTGTGGCCCAGAACAGAGGCCTTGCGCTGAGCGCAACAGCGGCAACGTCGATGGCCGCCACTAAAAGAATAAGGATGGCCATTCTTATGGCACAGGAACGAAGCGGCAGTATTTGCATGCTGGTCTCTCCGCGTACCGACCGGATATAGCTTACCGCAATTCCTAATGCTAGCGAAACCGAATGCTTCCGACCCTTCCCACCCACTTATTCCTGGGCATTTGGGCAGTGGTTCATTGTCCCCTTTCTGATATTCTTAGTGGTTTTCTTCTACGAGGTGTGCGGTGGAGCATCGGGGCCAGAAATATCATCGGGAGCGGCTGAGCGAGGCGATCCGCGAAGAGATTGAAACCATTCTCGAGGGCGAGTTGCGCGATCCGCGGATCGGGCTGGCCAGCGTGACCTCAGTGTTGATGGCACAGGATTCGCGCTCGGCTCGAATCATGGTCAGCGTCGCGGGGGACGATGCCGAGGCAGAGCGCACGCTGGAAGGGCTGGCGGCGGCGCGGAACTATGTGCGGCACGAACTGGCGGAAAGACTGCGGCTGCGGCGACCTCCGGAACTTTATTTTCAGGTCGATCGCGCGGACCAGTTGGAGAGCCGGGTGGACGAGCTGCTGGGTCGGGCGAAGAAGCGGGCGCGGAAGAATGCGGGATAGAACGTCGTTGGTCGATGGTCGTTCGTCGTTCGGCGTTAAATCCGTTGAGGACGGCGTAGCGAACTTTCCACGACAACCTGTCATCCCGATCGACAAACGACAAGCGACTAACGACGAAGATCGCTAAGAGCATTTCATGTTGGAGCGGGTTTTACAGGAGATTCGAGGGCGTCGCCGGTTTGTGGTGACGTCGCACGCTCGGCCCGATGGCGATGGCATTGGGTCGGCGCTGGCCTGCGGGCAGATCTTGCGGGTGTTGGGCAAAGATGCCGAGGTGGTGATGCACGACGGCGTGCCTCGTATCTATCAGAACCTTCCTTTCGCTGATCGCGTGGTGCAGGCGGATTCGGTTCCGGAGAACGACGCGGTGATTCTGCTGGAATGCGACAGCGTGCAGCGCACCCAGCTGCACGGCCTGGAAAAATGTTTCCTCATCAATATTGATCATCATGCGAGTGGGCGCAATTTCGGCAACATTAACTGGATCGATTCGGAAGTGATGGCTACGGCGGAACTTGTGTTTCGTTTGGCGCGGCTGGCTTGTGTTCCGGTGGATCGCGACATTGCCACATGCCTTTATACGGCGCTCATGACGGATACGGGCAGCTTCATGTTCGTGGGTACGAACGAGCACACGTTCACGGTGGCGCGGGAGTTGGTGCTGGCGGGGGCTGATCCGGCGCTGTGTGCGCGGCACATTTATTTTGGCCATTCGACGGCGAAGATGCGGCTGCTGGGCGCGGCGCTGTCGAATTTGCATCGCGAAGGTCCGCTGGCGTGGATATGGGTGACGCAGGAACAGATGACGCGCTTTGGAGCGCGCGAAGAAGATTGCGAGGGCCTGGTCAATTACGCGCTGTCGATTGCCGATGTGCAGGTGGCGATTTTTTTTCGTGAGCTTCCCGATCAAAGATTTAGGGTCAGCCTGCGCAGCAAGGGAGAAGTGAACGTCTCGACGGTGGCCGAATCTTTTGGCGGGGGCGGGCACAAATGTGCGAGCGGCTGTTCGATTGACGGGCCGCTGGCGGTGGCGGTGTCTCGGATCGTCGAGCGTTTGCGGGCGGAGTCGGCGGCGTTGAAGGGGAGTGAGGAATGACGCTCAGCGGCTAAAGCCGACAGGAAGCGAACCATTATCGCAGCGCTGAACCGCTGCGCCACCCAAAAACAACGGCGCCCCACTGCAAAGCTGCTTGAGCCAACGAGCTAAGCAACACTACATAAGGAATCCAGGAATGAGTCCGCGAAGCCGCACTGACTTGCTGTTGCTGGTGGCGTTTTGCGGATTCCTTTTCTTTTATGGGCTGGGAGCGTTTGGGCTGGTGGGGGCTGACGAGCCCCGCTATGCGCAGGTGGCGCGCGAGATGCTCGAGCGCTCGGATTGGGTTACGCCCACGCTGCTCGGGAAGCCTTGGCTGGAAAAGCCGCCTCTTTATTACTGGGAGGCGATGGTTTCGTTTCGCGCCTTCGGAGTGAGCGATCGCGCGGCGCGACTGCCGGGCGCGTTTGATGCGGCGCTGCTGGTTGCGGCGATTTACTTTTTTCTGCGGCGATTTCGACCGGGCAGCGAAATGGATGGCGCGCTGGTCGCCGCCAGTTCCGCCGGCGTTGTTGGATTTGCTCATGCGGCGGCGACTGATATGCCGCTGGCTGCATGCTTTTCGATTGCGCTGCTTGGCTGGTATGCGTGGTATGAGAGCGGGCGACGCGTTCATCTGGCGGCTTTTTATGTTTTTCTCGCGCTCGGCACTTTGGCCAAGGGGCCGGTTGCTGCGGCTTTGTCGGCGGTTATCATTCTTCTCTTTGTCGCGCTCCAGCGCGAATGGCGGGCAATTGCGCGTACACTCTGGATCCCTGGCATCCTCCTCTACCTAATAGTGGCGCTGCCCTGGTATATCGCCGTTCAACTGCGCAATCCGGAATTCTTACGGGTCTTCATTCTTGAGCACAATCTGGCGCGATTTTCCGCGAACGTCTATCACCATCCTCAGCCGTTCTGGTTTTATCTGCCGGTGTTCTGGTTGGCGATGATGCCTTGGAGTTTAGCGCTGATTGCGGTGGTGTGGGAACGCGTTCGGCTGATCTGGGCCGAGAGAATGGAGGCTTTCTCGAACTCAGAAAATTCGTGGGCGCTTTTTCTACTGATATGGATGGCGGTGCCGGTTTTGTTTTTCAGCGCATCGCAATCGAAGCTGCCGGGATATATTTTGCCGGCGGTTCCGGCGGGGGCGCTGCTGGTAGCGAGATATATTGCCACGCTGCGCGGAGAGGCGAGGTCAAATGACGACGGAGGATTTTCGAAGCTTTTCGCCGTCGCTCATGGAGGTGTATGCGGCGCACTGATTTTCGTGGCCCTTTTGGCGGCGCCGCTCGCAATCAGCCATCGCCTAGTGTGGGGAAAGTCAACATTTGTTGCCGCTGGCATCGCCCTAGGGTTCGCATTTGCTATCGGCGCAACGCTGTTGTCGCGCAACGGATTGCGCTTGATGGGGCGGGTCACTATGTTTGCCGTGGTCATTAGTGTAGCCGCGGTGATTCGTTTCGCGGCGCCGGTTGTCGATGCTACGCAATCGGCGCGGCCGATTGCTGAGAGCATTCCAGGCTTTTCGCGGGAGGCGGTTCCGGTTGCGCTCTATCACGTCCATCGCGAGCCGCAATATGGCTTGGAGTTTTATCTCAATCGCGCGGCGGAGAAGTATGAAGATGGGAACATCCCGGCTGCGGCGCACGTGCTGGTTGCCGCTCAAGGTTCGCAGGTAGAGGTTGCCAAAATCATTGCGGGGCGCCGAGTATCATATTTAACCAGCATCCCGGCGCAGAAGTTGGAATTGTATTGGGTGGGGAAAGAATAGGTCTTCGGTGTCAGATGTTAGGTCTTAGGGAAAACAAACCCTAAGTACTGCTAATGGCATCTAGCAGCGAGCACTTTTCCTGACGCTAATATACCTGCGACCTACGACCTGTCTTTATGGAAATTCTAGACCTCCGCCATTTCTCTTCCGCTGATCTTCGGCCGTTGCTGGAAGATGAAATCGCCATGTGGGGGCGCCTGCTCTCGTGGGACTACACGACCTCGGCGGAGATGATTTTGCGCTACATGGATGCGAAAATCCTGCCGGGGTATGCCGCGATTGAGCGGGGCAGCATTTTTGGCTATTCGTTTTTTGTGTATGAGCAGAATAAGGGCGTCATTGGAGATCTGTTTGTGCGCAACGGTGCGCGGGGTGGCGCGCGTGACGGCGCCGGGCACGAAGTTGGCCAACATGAAGTGGAAGAAAAGCTGCTTACGCACGTCATCGAGACGCTGCAGCAATCTCCCGGCATTCATCGCGTGGAGGCGCAGTTGCTGGCACAGACGACGGGCGAGGTGGCGCGGCCGTTTGTGCAGCAGGGATTCAGCCGGCATCCGCGGGTGTTTATGAATTTCGATATCGGCAAGCATCCGCCTGCTTCGATAGCAAATATGCCGGTGTTGCCGGCGCAATTTGAAATTCGTCCGTGGGCGGAAGCGGAATATCAAGCGGCGGCGGCGCTGATTACGGCTGCCTATCGCGGGCACGTCGATTCCGAGATCAACGATCAGTATCGGACGCTGACGGGCTCTCTGCGCTTTTTAAATAACATTGTGCGCTTCCCCGGATGCGGAACCTTCGATCCACAGTCATCGTTCGTGGTGCATGAGCGGAGGACGCGCACGCTAGTGGGACTGATTCTTTGTTCGCAGGTGCGTCCGGATGTGGGACACATCACCCAGGTCTGCGTGCTGCCGGAATACCGGTCGGCGGGGCTTGGCGAAGTGATGATCGCGGCATCGACGAGGAATTTGCGGGGGCGGGGATTCCGGTTTATTTCGCTGACGGTGACGGAGGCGAATGACCGGGCGATTGCGCTTTACAAGCGGATTGGATTTGAGTCGGCGCGGGTTTTTGACGCGTTTGTGTGGGAGGGGTAGGTTCCTAGCTCGCGAAAGGCCGGCGGGCAGGGATTGAACGCAAACAAAAAACCTCCGCGCCGCCCTTCCCCGTGGCGGTGCGGAGGATTGAGTTGGAAACCGGAGTCTCGATGCACAAACCGTCGCGAGCCACGGACCCACTAATCTCAGTTGGATACAGCACAGTGCCGAGGGGGCAGGCGGTGCATCCAAGCCAAGTTGGCTTCCACTTCCTAAAACGAGAATCGGTGATTATTCCCTTCAGTTTTGGGAATAAAAAAAATCAAAGTCCGTTCCGAGCGTCCATCGGCCGATTGCCGCCAAGCTAAGCCGCTGAGGGCACAGGATTTAGTTGCGCAGCAGGTTTTTGGCTATGAACAGGACATTGGCCGGGCGCTCGGCCAGGCGGCGCATGAAGTAGGGGTACCATTCGGTGCCGAAGGGGATGTAAACGCGCATTCTCCAGCCATCTTTGACCAGGCTCTGCTGCAGATCGCGGCGGATGCCGTGGAGCATCTGGAACTCAAAAGCGTTGCGGGGGATGTTCTCGCGGGCGGCGAAAGCTTTGGCTTGGTTGATGATGGTCTCGTCGTGCGTTGCCAGGCCGTGATAAACGCCACTCTTCATCAGCGCCTTCATCAGCTTGACGTAGTTGGCGTCGACCTCGGCCTTTTTCTGGAAGGCGATCGGCTCGGGCTCCTTGTAGGCGCCCTTGCAGAGGCGCACGCGGATGCGCTCGCTGAGCAGCTTGTCGACGTCGGCCTCGGCGCTGCGCATGTAGGCCTGGATGACGGTGCCAACGCTGTCTTCGTTGCCGGGGACGCGGTGGAGTTCGTGGACGAAGGTGAGCGTGCGCTGCGTGTAGGCGGAGCCTTCCATATCGACGCGCACGAAATTTCTCGGCGACATGCCGGCCGCTTTCGCGACCAGGCCGCGGACGATTTCGTAAGCCAGTTTCTCGTCGACGTCGAGGCCCATATGGGTGAGCTTGAGGCTGATATTGGCGTTGAGGTTGTGGGCAGCGATTTCGTCGAGCAGCTTGTAATAGAGGTCGGCGCTGGCGCGTGCCTCGTCGGCATTGGTGACGTTTTCTCCGAGATTGTCGATGGAGACGCTGGCTCCGAGCTGATTCATCGCGGCAGCGGCCCGGATGGCATCGGAGACTTGTGTGCCGGCGACGAAACGAGCGGAGGTGCGCTGGCCGAAGCGAGAGCGTTCGGCGATGGCGCGGAGGGAACGGCTCTCGGAAAGAGCGATGAAGGCTGCCCTTAGCATGGAGGGCCGGGGGGGTGCGGATCGGATTGTTGCGGGTTGGGGCTGCCGGAGGCGCGCATTCTTCGGAGCATTACGGGAACAGTATTTTTATCACAAACCGGGATGCGAGCGGTCGTCTTTGCCAGCTCGCAGCGGATATCGCGGCCAATAGATTTGTGCAACTTCCCGAATCGCGCAGGAAAATCTACTCGTGGACGGGGTGAACGTCCACGGGGAACCTGAACCTCGGAAATCTGGCGATCGCCGCTGACAGCACGGTCCAGAGGATTGGGCACTTCGGGAACAAGATCGGGGCAGACCTGAAGGAAACGCAGCGTAAAGAGAACCGCGGCAGACGCCCAACACATCGCGCTGTGAACGGTTGATTGGATGATGATGCGCCCGATTTTCCGCGACTTTCAAGCCACCTTCCCTGTCGGAAGCTCGGGTTCGTAACCAGCACGGGTTGGGGGCTCGACCTTGGGGGGAGTTTTCCTATCTTTCGCACGCCGGCTCGCGGCAATTTTGGCGGTGAGCAGAAGAATTGACAAGCTTGCGAGGATCACAACGATCGCTTTCCAGCCGTGCAGGATCGGATCGTTCCCCATGATGGTGAGTGCGCAGAAGACGCACAACAGGTGCACACAAAAGACTGGTAGCGAGGCCTGGCCGAGCATCACCAGGGGCCTGATCGCAAAGGGCTTCAGGATCGATTGAAACCTGATCGCCAGGACTGCGATGGCGGCGGAATCGATCATCCGGCATATCCCAAAATCCCACTTATCGAACAGCAACCCGAACTTTCCGAATGTGATGACACCGGCTAGTTGCGCGTAGCGTAGCCCGAGGAAAAAGGCCACTACGATCGCCGCCGGAATCGCCGTCTGTTTCACCCAATCGAGGCGCAGATCGTCCTTGGCCCAGCGCACGCCCAGCCAGAGCCCGACTAACCACCACAACTGCCATGCCCAGAGATTGAACGCGCCCATCTGGTTCAGCGGGATTTGCAGGCCGAAAAAGCGAGTCATCAGGTGATATGCAAACGTCCGGAATCCGAACTGAGCGAGCAGCCAGAGGGTGAAGCCTCCGGTAAGAACGTACTTCCATCCAAATCGCGCCCCCAGCACGATGGCGAAAGGAGTCAGCGCGAGGAGGATGATGTAAATCGGCAGGATATCCAACAGCGGCGGCCGGTAGACCATCAATGCCGCGTCGATGAAGGCACGAGTGCGACCCGCGGCAAAGTAGAAGTCGAGAAGATTATGCACGGCGGGCTTGTTGCCGTGCGCCGCAATCGGCGCCTCTATCACGAAGGCAAACCCGAGCAGCAACAGTTGGTAACAGTACAGCTTTCCCGTCCGCAGCCATAACTTGCGCCACATCGCACCGTAGCCATCGCGCTCGGCGATCCCGAAATAAATGCGGCCTGTAAACAGAGCGGAAAGAAAGATGAAGCCTTCGGTTGCGGCGACAAACCCGAATGGTTGATTGACGTAAGTGCTCAGGATCGTCGGCAAGTGAGTGCAGGCTATCCACACCAGCATCAGGCCGCGAAGGGCATCGAGTTCTTCTATTCGGTGTGGCATCGGTTGCCCGTGGTCACTTGTTCGCAAAGCGGGCAACGTCTCCGCTGTACTTCTGCAAACCGTGGGACTCTAGGTATTGCCTGGCCTGCGAATATTGCCTCAAGTATGCATCCCAGAAGGCCAGTGTTTCGAGCTCCGCGCACTGGAATACCTGAACCCGATGGCCGCCGCCCGAAAAAGGGGCGGCGAATCCCATGTGGGTTCCGCCCTCGAGTTCCACCTCATATTTGTTGCCGGCGGGCACCTTTTCGTACGCCTCACTTCGCCAAACTGGCTCCTGGCCAAACGGCCCAAAATCGCGCGAACCGAACATAAGCAGCATGGGCAGACGAAGCGCGTCCCACGAGTGCGCGTTCAGACCCATGATGCCTTCTCCTTGCGGCGATAACATCACCACGGCGGAGACCCTCTTGTCGGCAAAACTCTGCGGCGCAGTTTTTCCCGGCAGCAGAATAGTGGTGCCCGCGATTAGACCAGCTGTGTATGCACCGAACGAGTGTCCACCGACGCCGATATGCCGGAGATCGAGTTTGCCGCTGAGTTGCGGAGCGAATTCTTCGACATGCACCAGCGAATCAATGATGAAAGAAATGTCTTTCGGGCGGTTCTGCCATGCGCGGGGATCGCTGAGCGCGTCGCGCAAGCTGCCGCGAAAGCCGGCATCGACAACGGAGTCGGCGTGAGAAGGATGAATGCTTACGTATCCATAGCTGGCCCAGAATTGACCAAACGCAGAGTAATTATCTTTCGATGCCAAGGCGCCGTGGGAGAAGATGATGACGGGAAACGGACCGACGCCATCGGGATAATAAATTTTGATGGGAATGTATTTATTGCGGGTCAAATCATGCAATGCAATATTTTCGATGGTAAGAACCTTGTTCGGTCCTGCGGCGGGGGAGTATTGGCACCATGCGCCGCGCGAGCAGAGGCAAAGCAAAATAAGGGAAGCAGTTACCAGCCCATTCGGTTGCTTTTGCTCCAAACTTTGCTCCAAACCAGGATTCCCTCCAACTTCCCGCAACTGCTTCACTCCATGCTTAGATTTACTCGACGCGGCGATGGTTTATAGAGAACTGTAAACATACATGCGGTAAATCGAACTGCCTGATGCCAATAATCCGATTTTTACATCATGAGTGCTTGTGGGAGACGAGTGAGATCGCTCCCAGGACTGATGGACAAGGCCGAAATCGGTGTGCTCCCTATGCCCAATGCCCGCGTCCCCATTGCGAAAAGCGCTATGCTCCGGCATAATAATGGTTCGTCTTATCTCTCCGGACGCTTCCGGGCAAAGGACCGTGCATTCTGTGCTGATGATTCGACTGGCGCGCTTCGGCGCGCGCAAACAACCTTATTATCGTGTGGTGGTGATTGAGAAGGAGCGGGCTCGCAATGGCCGCCCGGTGGAAGTGGTGGGAACGTATAATCCGCGCACCAATCCGGCCACTTTTGATCTGAAACGCGAGCGCATCGAGCACTGGGTTTCGAAAGGTGCCCAGCTTTCGGACAGAGTTCGGAAACTGGTTGCTTCTCCCGCGCCAGCGGCGGCTGCTTCGGTCGCCTAGCTCACACCTTCATTTTTAATCGCCCTATCAGGAGTAGCGAATGATCGAGCCGAGCGCCAGTCCGCGCGCCATGATTGAATACATCGCCAAGGCGATTGTCGAGGCCAAGGGCGAGGTTTTCGTCGACGAGTACGAAGACGGTGACGAAACGGTGATCGAGTTGGAAGTGGCCGAGTCCGATCTGGGCAAGGTGATTGGACGGTCGGGCCGCGTGGCGCGGGCGTTGCGCAACGTGCTCAGTGCGGCGGGGTCGAAACTGGACAAGCGCTACGCGCTGGAGATTATCGAGTAGCAGGGCTCGTGAAGCAGCGAGCAACCCATGGCGGCACCGGACGCAAGCGACGATTGGATTACCCTGGCGGTGGTCGTCAAAACGCAGGGGCGCCGCGGAGAAGTAGCCGTCGAATTGCACACCGATGTTCCGGATCGCTTCCGGCAAGATATGCGGCTGTGGGCGCTCTTGAAGGGCGGCGAACGCCGCGAGGTTACGGTCGAGGATCTTTGGCCACATAAGAGTTTTCTGGTGCTGAAGTTTCAAGGCGTCAATACTCTTTCCGATGCGGAGCCGCTAGTGCGGGCTGAGTTGCAGCTTCCGCTGGCCGAGCGCGCCACGCTCGAGCCGAGCTGGACTTATTTGAGCGACTTGATCGGGTGCACGGTATTCGATGGCGCGCGAGAGATTGGCGCGATTGAAGATGTGCAGTTCGGAGCGGGAGAAGCGCCGCTGCTGGTAGTTAAAAGTGGGGCAAAATTGCCCTATGAGATTCCTTTCGCTGACGCGTTTTTAGAGAAGTTGGATCTTGGGCGGAAGCAGGTTCGGATGAAGCTGCCGGAAGGTTTGTTGGAAGTGAATGCGAAGAGCAGTGACCAGTTGCCAGTGGCCGGTGGCCAGAAAAAGCAGAGAACGCATGGTCGCTGACTGGCCACCGACCACTGACCATTGGCAACTGGTTTAGCAAAATGAAGATCGACATTCTCACGATCTTTCCTGACTTTTTTCGGGGGCCTTTGGATTATGGGATCGTGCGCCGGGCGCGGGAGACGGGCCTGGTGGAAATTGGCATTCACGATCTGCGGGCGTTTACGAAAGACCGGCACCGCACGGTGGATGACCGCCCGTTTGGCGGCGGCGAGGGCATGGTCCTGAAGCCGGAACCGATCTTTGAATGTTGGGAGTCGCTGGGCGATGTGGCCTCGCGTGAAGCGCGATTGAGCGCGTCGGCGACGCAGTCGGTGATTTTGCTTTCGGCGCAGGGGCGCAGACTGGATCAGGCGCTGGCGGCGAGGCTTTCGGCGCTCGATCGTATCGTTCTTATCTGCGGACGGTATGAAGGGGTGGATGAGCGGATCAGCGAACATCTGGCGGATCGCGAAGTTTCGATTGGCGACTATGTGCTGAGCGGCGGAGAGCTGGGCGCGGCGGTAATTGTCGACACGGTGACGCGGCTGATTCCGGGCGCGGTGGGCAATCAGAATTCGACGCGGCAGGAGTCGTTTACCGAGTCGTTGGCGAAAGCGAAGTTCGCGGGCGAGGGCGCCACATTTAGTGCCGATTCTGGGCCGAGTTCTACCTGCGTTTCTGGCGGATTGCTGGATTATCCGCATTACACGCGGCCGGCGGATTTTCGTGGCATGACGGTGCCGGAGGTGCTGGTGAATGGCAACCATGACCAGATTCGCAGCTGGCGGCGCAAAACGGCGTTAGCGAAGACGCTGCGCAACCGGCCAGATTTGCTGGAGCGGGTTCGGCTGACGGACGAAGACGAGGAATTGCTGGCCGAGATTAGGCTGGGGCTGGCTCAGGAGATCGGCATCGACAGAGAAGACTAGCGCTCTCTGCGGAGATTAGAATCAGGAAGGGAACTTTATGCGCAATCCGATTATTGAAAAACTGCTGGCGAAATCGCGCCGCACCGACATTCCGAAGTTTGGCCCTGGCGATACCGTCAAGGTGCAGGTCAGGATCAGAGAAGGCGAAAAAGAGCGTCTGCAGGCATTTGAGGGCGTCGTCATTTCGCGGACGCGCGGAGCGCAGCCGAGCTTCACTGTCCGCAAGATCAGCTTTGGCCAGGGCGTGGAGCGCATCTTCCCGATTGACTCGAAGGTCATCGACAAGATTGACGTGGTGCGCTCGGCAAAGGTTCGCCGCGCCAAGCTTTATTATCTCCGCGGACTGAAGGGCAAAGCGGCGCGGCTGAAGGAAGTTGAAAAGCAGTAGCGGTTCCTGTGCTCGCCACTGGGTAGCCGGCTGCTGCCTGCCGGACGCGGCTTAAAGCCGTATTCATTTCGAAGCAGTTACGGCACGGCTGAAGAGGTTGGGGAAGACGTCGGCGGGCGCGCAGTCTCCCACAGCGGCTAAAGCCGATACTGATAGGGAAGCCTTTTATCGCTAGCGGTGAACCGCTGCGCCACCCAAAAGCAAAGACAAAGCAACGTCAAACTGACCCGCTACGCATCGATCGCCATTCCTGGTGGTGCGGTGCGACACGTCCGATCGTGACTATCTCTTTGTGAACCCAATCTAGTATTAGTTCGCAAGCGCGCTTCTGGCTCTCAAGGACGGTCGAGACGACCGCGTACTGAAGATTTTGCGCGCCCTCGAATTTGTTTTGGCCAACGACGGAGAGATACGCAACCGCGCGGAGGATCGCGCACGAATTAAGAATGTTCTGAGCGGTTGGTGCGTCATCCGTTCGCTCCAGGATGCAGGACTAGATTGTCGATCAGACGCGTGGCACCCACATAGGCGGCGACCGCGATTAGCGCGCTTCGCGATATTTGCTCCACCGGGTTAAGCGTGTCGGGATCGACGATCTCGCAATAATCCAGCACAACGTCGGGCTGGCCGGCGAAGACCTTTGAGGCGGCGGCGATGAGGCGGGCAGCGTTTATTTCTCCGGCTTGAAACTTCTGCTCGACTTCCTCGAGGGCGCGGTGCAGCACGAGCGCGCGAGCGCGTTCTTCTCGATTCAAGTATGCATTGCGCGAGCTCATGGCCAGACCATCGGAGTCGCGCACGATGGGGCAGGCGACAATTTCTGCCGGAAAGTTGAGATCGCGCACCATGCAGCGGATGATGGCGAGCTGCGCCGCATCTTTCTGGCCGAAGAATGCGGCGTCGGGCCCGATGATGTGAAAGAGCTTGGCGACGATTGTAGTTACGCCGCGGAAATGGTCGGGGCGGGAGCGTCCATCGAGCCTTTCGCTCAATCCTTCGACCCAGACCCAAGTGGCGTGGTTATCGACGGTCGGACTGGCAGGATAAATTTCTTCGACCGAGGGCGCGAAGAGGATGTCGACTCCTTCTTTTTCGAGCAACTCGCGGTCGCGATCGAATTGTCGCGGATATTTCGACAAATCTTCGGTCGGACTGAACTGCTTGGGATTCACGAAGATTGAAACCGCAACGGCATCGCATCGCGCTTTGGCGGCGCGGATGAGCGAGAGATGGCCTTCATGCAAAGCGCCCATGGTCGGAACCAGGCCGAGTCGCTTGCCGTTGGCTCGCGCGGCGCAGCAAGCGGCGCGGACCTCGGCGATGGTCGGGCAGATTTTCATGGCTTAGCGCGATTTATTCGCTGAAATTGGCGATCATGGCGCCTCGTAGTATTCGACATCCAACTCGTGAAGGGTGCCGAGGAGCAGGGCGCGATTCTTGCGCAGGTCGGCTTTTGTCTGCTCCGATGGACTCTTTGGAATCGCCTGCGCCACCATGACCACGCGTCCGTAGGGCCACGCGCCTGAGGGAAGCGAAACCAACTCCGCGGGAATTTCCTCCGGGGTTAGCATGTGGATCTCGTGATTGGAAAGATCGACGAAGCCAATGCCATCCTCGCGCACGACCAGATAAGGATTCCTCCAATCGACGATATGGCTGAGCGGGGGATATTTGGAGGGATCCGGTTGGGGGATGTGTTCGAGGCCGGTGGGCTGATGGGTTTCGGCGACCGGAGTAGGGGCGGGCTTTGAGCAGGCAGCCATGGCCGCGAGCAGAAGAACCGCAGCTAGACGGCAGACTGCATTGCGCCCGACGCCCAGGGCATTGGTTAGCACGTTATCTGGCACGCCACCACGCACTTCAACTCGCAAGTTATCTCGCACAGCGTTGTCTCCGCCCGCTATTATCGCTGCATGGCGTGCTTGCGGTGGAGTACCGTTTCGAGTGCGGCCTGCGTCTCCTTGGACAGATGGTAGCTCTCGGCGTCACTCGGAAACTGGTGCGAAACGACGTCGGCCTTGAAGGCAAGCACGGATTGTGTGATCAATGCGGCGGCGTCTCCGTAGCGGCGGACAAATTTTGCGGCGTGTCCGAACGTCAGGTTGACGAGATCGTGGAAGACAAGCACCTGGCCGTCGCAATCGGGACCGGCGCCGATACCGATGGTGGGCGTATCGACCTCGGCAGTTATCATGGCCGCGACCTCGCGCGGAATGCCTTCCAGATAAATACAGGCGACACCGGCGCGATCGAGAGCGATCGCATCGCGCATGAGTTGCTCGATGGCATTGAGCGACTTGCCTTGCACTTTATATCCGCCCATCACGTTGACCGATTGCGGAGTCAGGCCGATGTGTCCGGCAACGGGAATCTCGGCGTCAATGACGCGGCGGATCACGTCGGCGCGCTTTTCGCCGCCCTCTATCTTGACGGCTTCGGCTCCACCCTCTTTGACGAAGCGGGCGGCGTTGTGAATTGCCTCGTTGGGGTCAGCCTGATAGGAGCCATAAGGCATGTCGGCGATGAGCAGCGCATCTTTCACGCCGCGCCGCACTGCCTTGACGTGATGCAGCATCTCGTCGACGGTGACGGAGAGCGTGTTCTCGTAGCCGAGCATGGTCATGGCGAGCGAGTCGCCGACGAGGGCAATATCGATTCCGGCCTCATCGACGAGGCGCGCGGTGGCGTAGTCGTAGGCCGTGAGGCAAGTAATCGGTTCGCGGAGAAGCTTCTTTTCGCGGAGAGTAGAGGTGGTAATCTTGTGGCTGGGAGAATGCCCGCTGATGGGTGTGAGACTCACTGTGTCCTCCAGTGCCCCTCCGCAAACTGAGCGGATAGAGCCTGTACGCGTCATCTTACTTTCAGCAGTTAGATGAGGCTTCTGGGATTATAGCTGCAAACAGGGCGCTGGTCGATAGTCGTTGGTCGGGACGGTCGGGACCGGGTCGGGACCACCATCGCGCATGCTATTCATTTGCAGTCTGTTAGCCTTCCTGCATGTTATTACAATTGTAATAACTTGCGACGGGCCGGCAAGGGCGCTATTTAAGCTTGATTGCGGGAAACTCCTCCCTTCCCACCTGCGCCACGTGCTCTTCGGCGAAGGCGGTTACGCGCTCGAGAGCGGCCTGCAACTGCTGCAGACAATCGGCAAGGTGCGCGTCTTTTTCCGTTGGCGTCTGACCGCATTCGTCGGGAACTTGCATTTTCGCGCTGAGCCGCACTAGCGCTTTGGAGAATGGTTTGGGGATCATGAGGGCGTCCCAGCTATTCAGCACCCAGGCATCGCTTAGGGCCACGTAGAGCGCTGCCATGGGCACGTTGCTGGCACGGGAAAGGAGCACCGGTCCGGGCTTGGCGACGTATTTGGGGCCGCGAGGACCGTCGATCGTAAACACTACTGCATTGCCCTGCTGGAGTTGGCTTCGCAAGCCCAGCAGGGCTTTGGCGCCGTCGCGGCTGCTGGAGCCTCGAACAGCGACGAAGCCTAACTTTTCCAGGGTGCGCGCGATGTATTCGCCGTCGAAGCTGCGGCTTACCATGACGGCGATGCCGGTTTTACTCCAGAGCCAGGCGCTCGGAAACACGGCGCCATGCCAGAAGGAATAAATGACCGGCTTTTCGAAGGTCGCGTCGGGAGGCGAAGGCGGCTCTTCCCATGAGATGGAATAGCGCAGAGTGGGGCCGATCAGAGAAATCGCCAGATAGCTGGCCCAACTGATAAACCACAAAAGAATTCTTTGCCGCAGTGTGAATGGGCGAGCCGCGGGAACGGAGGGCTGCTCAGGCTCGACCGCGGCGGAAGAGGAAGTCACGCCGATATTGTAGCCGGGAAAGAAACGATTGACTGAGAGCGCAACGCTGACAGCCCAGCTGTTAGGTTTCCAGATAGCCTACGATCCACTCTTTCAGGCGTTGCCGGCGCTCGTCGGTGGTATCGAAGCGAATGCCAAAAGTTTTATTCGGTTTCTTCCAACTTACCTGGCCTCGCACCCAGACGCGCGGCAGTGTCAGCAAAGAGAATGACACTTCCACCTGGGTGCCGAGTTCGGGCACGTGATTGCCCTTGAGCGACATTCCTCCAGTGCTGATTTCCTGGCTAGTGGCGGTGAGGCGGCCCCCGTCGTTCATTACGATCCCCACCTCAGTCATCACCGGAACGCGCACATAACGGCGGAATTCGTGGAGAACGAGACTGCGGGTGGAGCGGACTAGCTTCGTGGCGGTCGAGCGCTCCAGCGGTTCGTGAAACACGGCGTTCAGATAGAACTTCGAGTAACGCATGGCATCTTGCGCCGTGCCCCCCAGGCCGAAAATTATGATTCGGCTATTGGAGGCCGAGGCGCGCGCCAGCTCGATGATGCTGCCGGCGGTTTCGTCGAGGGGGAGCACGCAAGCCTCGAATTTTTCGCGTTGCAATCGGTGGGCGTTGTCGCGGGGAATCGGGACGGTTTCGATTCCATGTTGGCGAAAGCACTCATTGATGAGCTGCGCCGAAGGCTCGGGCAAGTCAAAGAGCGCGACGCGCGCAACGCTTTTTCGATGGGCGGGGAGAGGGGCGAGAACGGCTCCGGTCGTAGTAGGCATGAGTCCCAGGGGTTGAATTCCTCTAAAAGCCTATACTGACGCGGCATTTGACGGCTGCATAGGTTTCGAAAGGGCTTAGCTACCATCCAATTGGGCCATTACGGAAGTTGTACCTGAAACCGTTTACGCCTACTCCCTTCGTTCCTCGTTCTGTCCGGGGTTGAGCAAGCGGCGGCTGGCGTCGTCTCTAAGTGCCATTCAGGTAAGATGTTGCAATCATTTCATCCATAGCGGCACTCAGCAGATGATTACTTTAGATGACATCCAGGCGGCCTTGCGTCGTATTCGCAGCTCTATATACCTTTCGCCGTGCGCGCTGTCGGCAACGTTTTCCGAGTCGACGGCCAACCAGGTTTATCTGAAGCTGGACAACCTGCAGCGGACGGGCGCTTTCAAGGAGCGCGGCGCGCTAAATAAGCTGCTGTCGCTGACTGCTGAAGAACGCGCCCAGGGCGTGATTGCGGCTTCGGCGGGAAATCACGCGCAAGGAGTGGCCTATCATGCGGGAAAGCTCGGCATCCGCGCCCAGATTTGTATGCCGCTGACTACACCGCTGATCAAGGTCTCGGCGACGCGGGGCTATGGCGCCGATGTGGTGCTGCACGGCGCGAATTACGACGAAGCGTATGAAGAGGCGTTGCGGCGCAGCCAGGCTGAGCACCTCACGCTTGTGCACGCGTTCGATGACGACGCCGTGATTGCCGGGCAGGGGACGATCGGGTTGGAGCTGATCGAGCAGCATCCAGATCTCGAAGCGGTGGTCGTGCCGATTGGCGGCGGAGGCTTGATCGGCGGGATTGCGTGCGCGCTGAAAGAAACAAATCGCAAGATTCAAGTTTTCGGAGTGCAGCCGTCGCGGCTGCCATCGATGAAAGTCGCGGTCGCGGAGGGCAAGCCGGTCACACTCGCGGCGGCTTCGACGATTGCCGATGGAATTGCCGTCCGGCGAGCCGGCGAGCGCACACTGCCGCTGGTGCAGAAATATGTGGACGACATTGTCACTGTCGAAGAAGAGGAAATCGCGAACGCGATTCTGCTGCTGCTGGAGCGTGAAAAAACTCTGGCAGAAGGGGCTGGAGCTGCCGCGATTGCGGCACTGGTGAATCGCAAACTACCTCTCGTTGGAAAGAAAGTTGCGGTGCTGGTTTGCGGCGGAAACATCGACGTGACCGTGCTCTCGCGCATCATCGAACGCGGCCTCGTAAAAGATGGTCGCCTGGTGCGGCTGCGCGTGCATCTGCCTGATTATCCCGGAGCGCTCAATCGGCTGACGTCGATCCTGGCGCAGCATCGCGCGAACATTGTCGAGACCGATTATGACCGCGCTTATCACGGCGTTGGATTGGGCGAGACTGCGATCGAGATCACCATGGAGACCCGCGGACCAGATCATATTGCCGAGATTATTTCGGCGCTGGGGGCGGCGGGGTATACGCAGGAGCGGGTGCTGTAAGGATTTTCACCGCAGAGACGCGGCGAGCGCGGAGGGGGTCAAAGGTCTATACCGCAGTGGACACAGGGTAAAACTGGGTAAGACTCATTCAAACTGCCGCCGAAATCTCTCCAACTGATCTTTCACTTCGCCCACTTCCCTTCTGAGCTCGGCCACTTCTTCTTCCAACCGCGCGATGCGGTCGGCTTCTTCTGGATGGCCCTCGGCAATTCCGCCGGGCTGCGCGGTCGCTTCCGCTTCGACGACATCCCCGGCTAGCAGATGGGCGTAGCGCGATTCTTTTGTTCCGGGCTGGCGGGGCAGAACTTTCGCAAGCGGGGGGTCGCGCTGCATTAATTTTTGCAATGCGGATTGCACGTCGTCCAGGGCTTCGAAGTGGAACAGGCGCTCGGTGCGGCCGCGGAGCTCGCCGGGAGTTTGCGGGCCGCGCAACAGCAAGACGCAGAGCACGGCAATCTCCGGACGCGTGAAGTTGAAGACCTCTTGCAGGCGCTGCTCGTATTTGGCTACGCGGCTATCGGCGCCGCGGGCTGGGCCAGCCATGCGCTGTTGTTGCAGGCCCTCAAGCGCATCGCGCACCGCGTCTTCGTCTAACTGCATCACAGGATCGCGATTCGACTTCTGGTTGCAGGCGTTCATCAGGGCATTCAGCGAGAGCGGATAGTACTCGGGCGTGGTGATATCTTTTTCGATCAGCGAGCCCAGGACGCGAACTTCTTTCTCGGTTAGTTTTATATCCATTTCGTACCCGTGAGCTTTTCGACGCTTTGATTGTATAGAAAACGGCAAAACCAAAGGCCGCGGACAGGAGTGTCCGTGCCACACTGCCGCTTGCGCACGGTATACTGAGTAGTTTGTCGGATACATCCATAAATCAGCACAACCATGAGCACAACATATGAGTGAGGTGTTGACACCAACACGGGTCGGAGTCGAGGAACTGGTAGCGAAGCTGCGCGCGCTACCGGCGTCGGCGTTTGATGGGACGGAGAAGATTCGGGCTTTGCTGGCGAAGATGCCGATCTCGGAAGCCAGTCTTGCGCCTTATTTGACTTGGGACCGGCAGCATTACACGCGCAATCTCATCGACAAAACGGAACTGTATGAACTGCTCGCCGTCTGCTGGGAGGTTGGGCAAGGAAGTTCGGTGCACAATCATCGCGGACAGAATTGCTGGATGGCGGCTCCGATGGGAAGTTTGCTGGTGGAAAATTTTCATGTCGGATTTGAGGATAGCGAGGCGGGAAAGTGTCAGATGACGGCATCTAACACGGTGGAGTTAACGGCGGCGAATCCGTGCGCGGTCGATCCGCGGGAGCCGGTGCATCGGGTGGTGAATCCGCGGACGGCGAATCAGCGGGCAGTCACGCTGCACGTCTATTCGCGTCCCTTTGACAGTTGCGTCGTCTATTCGCCCGAGCAGGGAACGTGCGGAGATATACGACTTCATTACACTACAGCTTTTGGAAAACCAGTTGGCGAGCAGTAGCCTGTTGCCAGCAGCCAGTTGCCAGTGCGCCATCGGAGTGGAAGAAGCGCGGCGGCTGTTCCTACTGGCGACTGGCACCGGCACGTGGCAACTGCATTTCAAGGAGGAATCGTGAGGAAATACCTGGGAGTTTTGGCTGGCATGGCTGCGCTATGTGTGATGTCGTGGGCGCAGGCTCCAGCGCAAGGGCAAACTCCCGATCAGGCTCCGGCGCAAACTCAGGCTCCCGCGCAACCACCGGCGCAAGCCCCGACGGAGCAATCTCCAGGGCAGGGCCAACCCACGGAGGCGGTTCCGATCCCGCAATCGGATCTCGGCAAGAAAATCACGTTGGTACCATTTCCGCGGGTCGAATTTTTTGTGGGCGGGACGTATGCAGAGACAGGCTTGTACAATGCCGGACATTGGGCCGGGCTGCCCGGCTGGGACAGTTCTCTTGGTCTGAACATAACGCATTGGCTGGGGTTCATCGTAGAGGGCGGCGAATACTTTGGAACCTCTAAGATTCCGACGGGGACGCAGGCGCCATTTCCGCCTTGTCCGCAGTTCTGCCCGTACACATCGCCACTGTTTGACGCGACAACGCGAGAATACAACATTCTTTTCGGGGGGCAGATAGCGCGTCGCAAGTATGAACGCTGGACGCCGCGAGGCGAATTCTTATACGGCCATCAGGGCGTGCGAGGCATCGCCAACGGCGGAGGCTCCCAGGTGACCGAGGTCGGATCCGGCCGGGCATTCGTGGCCGGCGGCGGTCTCGACTACAAAATCAATCCGCGTTTTGCTCTGCGATTGAACGCCGATTATTTCCAAACGGGCACGGATTTTATACTTCTAGGCAAGCAGAAGCAGGACAACTTCCGCGTTTCGGTCGGCATAGTGATTCGCAACGTGCATAAGAAGCGGCGAACGCTGGAAGAGGAGAATCAGTCCGAGCAACAGCAGTAGAGGCGAAGGTCGCCAACCAGTGGTGGGCGAGCCAAGGGCCTTGTGTTCGCTGCTGGTGACGTTTCCCTGTTACCCGCTTTGATCGCGAACAGCTACGAGCGCCGCAGCATATCGCTGATGGGCTTGGTTCTGGAGCGGACTTCATCGGCGAGATCGGCGCCTTTTTCGACCACCTCTTCGAAGCGGCTTTTCGCTTCGTCGGTCCAGTCCGAAGCGGTTTCAAGAACGTCGTCATAGGAGCGCCGCAAGTCTTTCCGCAACTGCCGGCCAGCCTTCGGCGCGAGCAACAGGCCGAGGGTGGCGCCCACACCGAGACCAATCATCAGAAAAGTGATCGCTGTGCCAACCGTGCTCTCTGAACTCTGGTATTTTCCACTGCGCATAAAAACCTCCTGATTTCTAGAATGCCAAACGGAGCAAGCCCCGTCTCTACATTCTAGTCCCTATTCGATTGGTTATTTTGTAATCTGGAGCCCAGCAATTTAGGCTCTGTCCGGTTTCGCAACCGCCGGACTTCGCCATTCCCAATCCCTAACCGCCCAGTTTCCCAGAATCGGCTCGCGCTGTGTAAAATGAAAAGTTGATTCCAAGTGCGGCGGGAAAGTTGGCACCTGCCCCGCTGCCAGAATTCCTAGCAGAGTGAAGGAGATGTAAACCAGCAATGTCGATTCCAGCGACCCAACTCCGTCCCGGCATGATCATTAAGCACAACAATGATTTGCATTCCGTGTTCAGCGTGGAGCACCGCACGCCGGGCAATCTGCGCGCCTTCATACAAGCCAAGCTGCGCAATCTGCGCACCGGAGCCATGTTTGAACACCGCTTCCGTTCGCCCGACCCGATCGAAAAGGTCAACGTGGATGAGGAGAATATGGAGTTCCTCTACAGCGACGGCGACGATTACTACTTCATGAACACAGAGAACTACGAGCAGACGCACCTCACCCGCGGCACGCTGGGCGATGCCGTGGATTATCTGACGCCGAATCTGCAAATCAAGGTGGAGTTTTTCGATGGCAAGGCGGTCGGCATTGAGTTGCCGCAGACGGTTGTACTGACGGTGATGGAGGTCGAACCCGGCCTCAAAAGCGCTACCGCATCGAGCGTGACCAAACCGGCGAAGACCGAGACTGGCCTCATCGTCCAGGTGCCACCCTTCATCAACGAAGGCGAGAAGATCAAGGTCGATACGGCCGAGGGGACGTATTTGTCGCGAGCCCAGTAGGGTCAGAGGTTAGAGGTCAGAGTGCAGAGGTTAGAACCTTAGGGTCTGGGTTTTACCTCTGCACTCTGACCTCTGACCTCTTCAATTGAGCAATGGCTTCCACCGACGATCAATCTCGCACGCAAGCTCGTCGCTTTCTCGTGCATGGACGCGTCCATGGGGTCGGCTTCCGCTGGTTTGTCGAGCGAGAGGCGCACATTTTGCAAATTGCGGGATGGGTACGAAACAATCCCGATGGCACGGTCGAGGTGTTGGCCATGGGAACGCGCGACCAACTGGCTGGACTGCGTTCGCGGTTGCAGGAAGGGCCGCGAGCGGCGCGCGTAGACAGGGTCGGAGAGTTTGATGCCGAGCCAGTCGCGGGACTCAATTCGTTTCAGGTTCGAGGAGCGTAACTTCAGGATGCGAACGCCCACGGAAAAATTGATCGAGGCAGCGGACTGCGACCGCTTAAAGACGCTGATCCGGGAGGTGCCGGACTTCCCGAAGAAAGGCATTCTCTTTTATGACATCACCACGCTGCTCAAAGATAAGGTCGGATTCGCGCTGCTGATCGATGCGCTCTCGGCAAATTACATTGGCAAAGAGATTGACCTGGTGCTGGGCATGGAGGCGCGCGGATTTATTTTTGGTCCGGCGCTCGCCTACCGGCTGAATGCGGGATTTGTTCCCGTGCGCAAGCCGGGAAAGTTGCCCGCGGAAACGCTAAAGATCAGCTATGAACTGGAGTACGGCAGCAATGCGCTCGAAGTTCACAAAGACGCGATCATTCAAGGCCAGCGGATTTTGATTGTGGACGACCTGCTGGCGACCGGGGGAACGGCAGTCGCTACCGCGGAACTGGCGAGTGGGTTGGGAGCCAAGATTGCCGGATTGGCGTTTGTGATCGAACTGGACTTCCTGAAGGGTCGGGAGAGACTACAGAAATACGACGTTTTTTCGCTGCTGCACTATGATCACTAGGGGATCACCAGGGGTAGAGTGACGCTTCCCTCGGCGGACCGAGGCGACATGGCGCGCCGGTTTTTCTTGCCTCTTCAACTTCGCTCTTTACTGCGTCTTACTGCGCTTTACTTCATCAGCCGTTCAACGGCCAGGAACAAACTTCTCCAAATCGCAACACTGACGGCCAGCGACGCGCTGTAGGAGAAGATCGCGATCCAATTCCATTGAACATCTGTATCGTGCTCGGGGAACCTCATGGGGGAGGGCTCCTTTTATTTTTAGCGACACCATATGATGCAATTATAGGCCCCTTTGTTGTTTGCCGTAAGTGACTGAAAACACTCCTGAGGCTATGAGTTCGCTTTCGAGAATCCGTGTAATCAATCGTTCTGGCCGGAAATTTGTAGGCACCGCGAAGGCCAGCGCGAGAATTGGGCGGGCCGCCGACATTTGTCGGTCGCCTGTCCTGATGGTGTCGGCGGCGTCGAGGCGCTGGTGGTAAGCTAGGCTCTTTGAGAGCAGAAGCATGGCGCAGGCGGGGAATTCTGAGCACAATCCGGAACGCGCTTTCGAGTTCAAGCTGAACTTCAAAGTGAATTCCGAGAAAACCTGCAACCAACGCCGGGACCAATGCCCGAATCCAATATTTATCGGACCCTCGATTCAATATTCGGCCAAGCTCTGCCTTCTGCTCGGGGCGACGCTCGTGGTCTGCGGGTTTGGGGCTGATACCGATGCGGGGCCGTTGCCGCCCTCGATCACAACTGCGCCGCTCACGGTACAACAAGTCGTGAGCAATCTGGTTCGGAAGGATGCGGAGCGCGCGCGGTCGCTGCGCCACTATGAATCCACGCGGATCTACCACCTTTCCTATCGCGGATTCCCCAGCGACCGCGACGCCGAAATGACTGTGGAGGCCGCTTTTGACAGCCCTGCGACCAAGAACTTCAAAATCGTTTCTCAATCGGGATCGAAGCTGATCATCGACCGCGTGTTCAAGCGATTGCTGGATAGCGAAAAGGAAGCGGCAGAGCCGGAGATTCACGCCCGCACCCTGCTCAACTCGGAGAACTACGATATCGCGCTGGTTGGCTACGAGGGATCAGGCGCCGGCGGCCAATATGTGCTTGAGGTTTACCCCAAATCGAGGAGTAAATATGTCTATCGCGGTAAGGTGTGGGTCGACGGAACCGATTTCGCGGTGACGCGAATTGATGCCGAGCCGGCCCAGAATCCTTCTTTCTGGACCAAGAAAAGTGAGATTCATCATCAGTACGTGAAAATCGACAATTTCTGGCTGCCGCAGCGTAATGAATCGGTCAGCTACATACGCCTCGGCGGGCGCGCCACGCTGACGATTGACTACAGCAATTATCATGTGGTGGATTCGCAGGTGGCGGGCAAGGCCGGGATTCGTCGTCCGGCGCAGCCTTATGCCACGGAGATTTACTAAGGACGATCGGGTAGTACAATCCGGCCATGGGTGGCCTGTCACAACCAAGCGTAAATCCAGATTCCGATCTGAATCCAACGACCGAGCCGCAAGAATCGAGCCTTCGTCCGATTCTGATCGGAATCGTCATCGTGGGCGTCGTTATTGGCGTGTTGGCGCTGATTCTCCGCTCCGATGAAAAGAAGCCCGCTCCCCCGCCATCCTACGCCGCCAACCTTAAATTCTCCGACATGAAGACCAGCGCGGCGCAGAATTTTGTGGGCGCGACCGTCAGCTATCTCGACGGCGTCATCACCAATACCGGCGATAAAACCGTCATCCACGCAGTGGCGCAGATCACCTTCAAGGACGACATGGGACAAACGGCGCAGCGCGAAGAAATTCCCATCCACGTGTTGCGCACGGGCGGACCCTACGATGAGGCGGTGGACCTCACCATATCGCCGCTAGCGCCGGGTGAGAGCAAGCCGTTTCGCTTGATCTTCGAAAACATTTCCGCACAATGGAATCACGCCTATCCGGACTTACAGGTTAGCGAAGTCACGATAAGATGACTTTGCCGTTGAGTAAGCTTGGTAGTAAGTTGGCAGGTAAATCCCGTTGCGAACTCCGCGGAACACTTAGTTAGCGTTTTGCTGCAAGTTGTTTCACGCAAACAATTCATTTGACTTGCTCTGTTCTTCGGTATATCTCTAATTGCCTTGTTATTGGCTTGTTAGTATGCGGACGCGCGCTACTTCGATCTTATTTTTGTTTCTGTTCGCGACCGCCCTGGCCTCGGGGCGCGATGAGGCAGAGAACTGGCTAGAGGTGCGTAGTCAGAATTTCACCGTGGTAACGAATGCGAATGAGAAGACCGGGCGGCGCATTGCCGATCAGTTTGAGCGCATGCGTTCGGTCTTTCACCAGGCGCTGCCCCATATCGCGCTGGATAATGGCTCCCCCATCATCGTTTTGGCAATTAAGGACGAGAAAGATTTTCGCGCTCTCGAACCCGCGTCCTATCTGGCAAAAGGACAACTCAAGTTGGGCGGCCTTTTTCTGCGCGCTCCGGACAAGAACTATGTGCTGATGCGCGTCGAGGCTGAAGGCGAGCATCCTTACGCCGTGGTCTATCACGAATATACCCATCTTCTACTGAGCAAGTCCGCGGAATGGCTACCCTTATGGCTGAATGAAGGGTTGGCCGAGTTTTACGAGAATACAGATATTCACGAGAAAGACGTCGCACTGGGTCAACCTAGTTTCCAGAATCTTCAGCTGCTGCGCGAAAGCCGCATGCTGCCGCTGGCTACATTGTTCGCCGTCGATACGAATTCGCCTTACTATCACGAGGAGAATAAAGGTTCGATCTTCTATTCCCAGTCGTGGGCGCTTACTCACTACCTTTTTGTAAAGGACAACAAGGAAAAGACAAGTCACATCGCTGACTACATGGAATTGCTGGCGAAAAACGTAGATGCAGTGACCGCAGCGACGCAATCATTCGGCGATCTCAAGCAGCTGCAATCGACGCTCGAAGGCTATATTCGTCAAGGAAACTACACTTTTTTTCACGGGCCCATGTCCACTGATGTGGACAACTCCGCTTTCAAGGTGCGAGGACTGACGCTAACGCAGGCCGATGCGGTGCGCGCGGATTTTCTGGCCTACAACGAGCGGGTTGCGGATGCGCGGCCGCTTCTCGATCACGTGTTGCAGGAAGACCCGCAGAATGTCTCTGCCCATGAAACCATGGGCTTTCTGGAGTTTAATGCAGGCCATGTGGAGGAAGCTCGCAAGTGGTATGAACGGGCGGCGAAACTTGATTCGCAGAGTTACATTGCGCACTACTACTTTGCCGCAATCTCGATGAACGCGGGCGCATTTTTTAACGACGACGCCCAGGTGGAGAGCAGCTTGCGCGCTGCAATCAAACTCAATCCGCAGTTCGCACCAGCCTTCGAGCGACTGGCGGCCCTCGAGGGAATGCGGCACAAAGATCTCGAAGAGGCGCACATGATGGCGCTCACGGCAGTTCAACTCGACCCCGGTAATGTCAACTATCGCATGACTGGGGCGAACATTCTGATGGAGATGGACCGGGGCGCGGACGCAGTCGCTGTGCTGCGCGGGGCATTGAAGCTGGCGAAATCTCCGGGCGAGATTGCGATGGTCCAAAACAATCTTGCGCAAGCCGAGAGGTATGTAACAGCGCGGGCACGAATGAGCGAACGAAACAGCCGTCCGACAGAAATGGTTCGAACCAATGTCGAGGCTAACGTCGAGGCTGACGTCGAGGTTAACGACACTTCCACCGCCGAGGGCTACACTCATTCTGAACATGTCGAGGAAGCGCTGCCAACGGGGCCGCACCATTTCCTAGTGGGTACGCTGCAGGATGTGCATTGTCACGATCCTGGCATCGACCTGAACATCGCCGCCAAAGGAAAGACCATGGCACTGCATAGCGGCAACTATTACAAGATTGGGTTCACGGCGCTCGGCTTTACGCCTCAGAGCGACCTTAATCCCTGCAAGGATCTGGAAGGCATGGCGGCGAAGATCGAGTACGTTGAATCCTCCGCGAAACCGACCGCCGCCTACGTGGTTGCCATCGAACTGCATAAGTGAACCTCTGCCCATCCATCCCTCCAGTACAATCTTTTCGTGGCTGATAAAAAACAATTTCGCCTCACGGAGTCTGTTAAAGCCGCGGGTTGAGCGTCCAAGCTGAGTCCGGCGGCGCTGGACACAGTGCTTGGGAAATTAGCCCGGCAACAGGACCCGAAGGTGCTAGTCGGCTTCGATCACGCCGACGACGCCGGAGTGTATCTGCTCACGCCCGAAACGGCGCTTGTGCAGACAGTGGATTTTTTCACGCCCATCGTGGACGATCCCTACACCTTCGGCCAGATCGCCGCGACCAATGCGCTCAGTGATGTTTATGCCATGGGTGGAAAGCCGCTGACCTCGCTCGCTCTCGTCTGTTTTCCGGAGAAAGGAGATCTCGAAATTCTGGAGCGCATTCTCGCCGGCGGCTTGTCGAAGATGATTGAGGCTGGGTGCACTGTGATCGGCGGCCACAGCATTCGCGACGAAGAAACGAAATTCGGATATTCGGTTACTGGAGTAGTTCATCCCAGCCGCGTTCTGGCGAATCAGGGCGCGAGGGTGGGCGATCGTTTGCTCTTCACGAAGGCGCTCGGCACGGGAGTGATTTCAACCGCGATTAAGAAAGGCGTCGCCGAGCCAGCTTGGATCGACGCGGCCGTGAAATCGATGACCACCCTAAACAAAGCAGCCGCCGAAGTAGTTGCCAATAAGCACGCAGGGACCGGTGACCTCACCCGTGCCGCCGGGCTTCGCTCGGCTCCCCCTACGAGGAAGTCTGCGCCTACGTGGTCTGTTCACGCCCTCACCGATATCACCGGCTTTGGCATGATCGGACACGCTCGCGAAATGGCGCTTGCCTCAGACGTCAGCTTGGTTGTGCACTCTGCCAGCGTTCCGGTACTCGAGGGCGCGCTGGATTGCATTCACACTGGTTACATTCCCGGCGGACTTATCGCAAATCGCGAGTTCGCGGAATGCGTGGTGGGCTACGATGCGCCCGTGCCTGACGATATCCGCGCGCTGCTTTTCGATCCGCAGACCGCGGGCGGATTGCTGATTTCGGTTTCGCCTGAAGATGCCGGCGCTCTCACTGGCGCGCTGCAAGAGGCCGGAGTCCCGGCAGTCGAAATCGGCGAAGTGATCGGGCGCACGAAACCGTTGATCCGAGTCACTGCTTAACTAACTTGTTCTCTGCCGCTCTGCGCTAATCAGTTCCCAGATGTAGGCCAGATGATGGTCGTCGTGCTCCGCCACAAAATAAAGATGGTCGACCAGTCGCATCGGTATTTTCATTCGCGGATGTAGTGAGGTACGAGCGAATATTGTTGGGTCAGTATTCTCGACTCGAGCTACCAATTTCCCCCGAGCGCTTTGGAATGCCGCGAGGATGTCGTCGATCGAGCGCTGATTGTGCCGCGCTTCGGTTGTCTTGCGGTTGGTCAAGTCGGCGGCGGCCAGCTGAGGGGATTCATTTATGTAGTCATCGATTCGCGCTAACCATAAAGGCTCGAGGTCTGCCAGGTGCCCGGCATGTTCCTGCGCCGACCACTTGCCATTCTCATCCGGTGTTTTGATCAAAGCGTCTCGATCAGCGCTCTGGACGATCTCTTCCAGTCGGGCGGGAGTGGCACGTAAACGCGCGCAGAGACTTGGGTGCTGCTCTACGGGAAAGGCGAATTCAAACTTTCTCTCGAACCAGATTGGCAGTTGATTCATGGCGGTAAATGAATCAGAATCACGTCTCTGTACCAGATGCAGAGGCGAGCGCAAGCGTCGCAATTCGTGAAAACCCGAGCCTTTATTCGGCTGGTCGCATCTATGATCTGTACGTGGTCTGCGAATGACGGGGCGGTAGTTTTCTAATATTTGGCTGACTTCTGTGGGAAAGGAATTCTTGAATGAAAACCCGCAATCTTGGACGTTCCGGCCTCAAAGTTTCCGCCATCGGCCTGGGCTGTATGGGGATGTCGGAGTTTTACTCGGGACGCGATGATGCTGAATCGATCGCGACTATTCATCGGGCCCTCGAGCTCGGCATCAATTTTCTCGACACCGCCGACGTCTACGGGCCCTACAAGAACGAGGAACTGGTCGGACGCGCCATCAAGGGCAAGCGCGATGAGGTTGTGCTGGCGACGAAGTTTGGCATTGTCCGCGATCCGGCAAACCCGAACGTTCGCGGCGTGAATGGCAAGCCGGATTATGTGAAGAAATCGTGCGAGGCGAGCTTGCAGCGGCTGGGCGTCGATCACATTGATCTCTATTACCAGCATCGCGTCGATCCAAATACTCCGATTGAGGATACGGTGAGTGCGCTGGCCGAACTGGTAAAGGCGGGAAAAATTCTTCATATTGGATTGTCGGAAGCCGCGGTAGGCACTTTGCGGCGCGCGGTAAAGGTGCATCCCATTGCGGCGCTGCAGACCGAATATTCGCTGTGGACGCGCGATCCGGAAGATGAAATCTTAGCGGCGTGCCGCGAACTGGGCGTCGGCTTCGTTGCCTATAGTCCGCTCGGACGCGGTTTTCTCACGGGCCAATTCAAAACGTTCGAGGATCTCGCCGAGGATGACTATCGACGTTTCTCGCCGCGCTTTCAAGGCGAGAATTTTCAGAAGAATCTCGACCTAGTGAGGGAAGTAGAAGCGATGGCGCGCGAGAAAAAATGTAAGCCATCGCAGTTGGCGCTGGCGTGGGTGCTGGCGCAAGGCGATGATGTTGTTCCGATCCCGGGGACGAAGCGGCGCAGGTATCTCGAAGAAAATGCGGCGGCGGTCGATTTGAAACTTACTTCGGAAGAGTTGCGGCGTCTTAGAGAAGTGTTTCCCGCCGGAGCGGTGGCGGGATTACGCTATCCGGAACACATGATGAATCTGGTCAACGGGTAAACTCAGCCGCCGAGAAGTTTGTTCACTTCGGCATAAGGCACAGCTCCTTCCATTTCGCTGTACGTGCCGGAAGTTTTTAGCTCTTCCGCCAAACGTCGCAGCAGTCCGAGCGTCGCCCGCATGGGGCCCGACCCTACGCTTACACGCGCGACTCCCAGCTTGGCCAGCTCTGGAATCGACGGCGTTCCCGGCCCGGCGAGAATGTTCAGTGGACACGCGACGGCCTTCGCCAGGCGGCCAATCGTTTCCGCATCCTTCAGCCCCGGAGCGAAGACGCAATCGGCGCCGGCACCGCGAAAGGCCAGCGAGCGCCGCAACGCTTCGGAATAGTCGACGTCGGGGTCGCCTCCGGGCAGCAGATACACGTCAGTGCGCGCATTGATCACAATTTGCGCGTCGACGGCGGCCTGGCGCGCTGCCCCGATCTTATCGACTGCTAACTGCAAATCAATCAGAGGACGATTCGGATCGCTGCTGCCATCCTCCAGGTTCATGCCGACGACGCCCAGCTGAATCAGTTCACTCGTTGTTTTCGCAATATCTTCAACCGTGGGGCCATAGCCAGCTTCGATGTCGGCGGTCACGGGGACATGCACGGCGCGAGTGATGCGGCCGATGCGGGCCATCATTTCCTCGCGCGGGATGTGCTGCCCGTCGGCATAGCCGAGCGAATAGGCGATGCCGGCCGAGGTAGTGGCGATCGCAGGGAAACCCGCATCCTCGAAAATGCGCGCGCTAGCGACATCCCAGGCGTTCGGGAGGATGAGCACATTTAGGCCGCGATGGAGTTGGCGAAACTGGACTGCCTGATCGGTGCGGGATTCCATGGCTTCTCGCTTCGTGATTTTATTTCGACTGCTTCAGAAGAAACAACTGATTAGCCGCGTTTAACCACCACCAGCTTTTTCGCGCATTCGCCTGACGAAGCTGGGAACATGTACGACTGCGCGTCCTACCGTCCCGCGTCCGATCTCCGCGGAACCGTCGTGGGCGCGGACACGCAATAGATAGAAGCGTCCATCAAACGATTCCAGTTCGGCCTCGGCTTGAACCCGCACGCCGATGGCGCTGGCGGCACGATGTTCGATGTTAATAGAAATCCCCACCGTGATTTCTCCATCGTCGCAAAAAGGCTGCAACGCCTGGAAGGCCGCAATCTCCATTAGCCGAATCATGTCCGGAGTCGAATACACAGGAGGCAGCCGCGGATCATGAGCGGCGAGAGTGTGCTTCAATTCAACGGTTTCAGCTGCCTCGCCGCGCACGCCAATGGGAATATGCCGAGCCATGATTGATCGCAGAACGTAAATGCACACACGATGATTTTTCGACAACTTTCCACTATACGGTCGGGGGCACGGGATCACAAGAGCGCCTAATGGGGATCAATGGGGATCTGAGCGCGTGCGCGAGAAAATTCCTGGGCGTTAGGCCGAGTAGCGACGGGCGGTGTCGGCGAGCGAGATGGCTCGGGACCAATTACCGGCTGGTCCTCGGATAGAATCAGGGCGTGCTCGATAACGTTTTGCAGCTCGCGTATGTTGCCGGACCAGCGCTGCGTTCTCAACAGCTGCAGGGCGGCGGCGGATGGTTGCGGCACAGGCGGCCTCGAAGCGTATTTCTCGAGAAAGTGCGCGGCCAATTGGCCCAACGTCTTCGGGGCGCTCGCGCAATGGCGGAATTTCGAGGGGGAATGCGGAGAGGCGGTAGTACAAATCTTCGCGGAACTTCCCTTCCCTCACGAGCGTGAGGAGATGGGCGTTCGTGGCGGAGACGACGCGGGCATCCACGCGCACAACTTCGGAGCTGCCGAGACGCTGCAATTCTTTCTGCTCGAGAAAACGGAACAGCTTGGGCTGAAGGCTCAATGGCATCTCGCCGATCTCATCGAGAAACAGCGTGCCTCCCTGCGCAGCCTGAATTCTTCCCGCGTAGGATTGTGCGGCTCCGGTAAAACGTCGCGCGCGTGGCCGAAGAGTTCGGCTTCCTTTACAAGTGGAGGATTTTGTAAGCAGGAGGCATTTTCTGCCGGGGGGAAGTTCAGTCGGGATCTGAGCTGCGGGCGGCGAGAAATCGCAAGCTGCTACTTGGTCATGGCCGTTACTTCTCGACCTATTTCTCAACCAGGACCAGTTCACCGTTTTCTATTTTGATGTCTTTGACGTTATTGGGAAGCTTGAGCTGATCGCGTTGCTCGGCAAGCTTTTTCTGCAACACTTCGTTGACTAGAGCTACGGGCACAGAGAGATCTCCAACTTTAATCTCGGTGGCGTCGAAGGTGGCGTAGCCGTCCTTCGCACCGAGGTGTCCGGCAAGAGTGAGATAGACGTCTTTGCCGGCAATCTGGGTGAGAAACTGTCCGCGAACGATGTCTCCATCCATCGAAACCTGGTAATCCTTGATGTTCGGAACAGCACCTGGGAACTCCGTGCCAGGCGCGGCGGAAGCAGGGTTGGAGGAGGAACTGGCGGGCGCTCCGGTGGAAGCATTGGCGAGGGTGGGCCCGGCCGCGGTTGCGGGCAGCAGGCCGACGGCTTGCGCCAGCGCGGCCGACACTTCGCCAGAGGTCATGCGCACTTCGCTTTCACCTTCGCCAGCTGTTTTGGGCTGCGCGAGCTGATTCACCTTCTCCTGAAAAGATTGCGCATTGGCGGCGGCAATGGCGGGAGCAACCACGCTTGCGACCGGCGCGGGGCGCTTCAGTACCAGAAACAGCGTGATGATCGAAATCGCCAGCGTAACGAAACTAATGATGCGCTGAACTTTCACGAAGGGACCTCCGCACTGTTGTCTATGGTACGCGCCGTGAACCGCAGGTTTGAGATGACGTAGGTGCTATGGCTGCGGAGAGGGTTCGGCTGGGATTGCGTGAAGCATGGATTGAAATGCGATTACTTCTTTTTCAGATCGATCTTTAGCACACGGCAAGATACGGCGGGGTTTGGCTTCCAGATATATCCGTTGGCGAAAGTAATGCTCTTGAGCGAGACACGTGCCAGTTCCGGTACGCGAGCTCGGTGGGCATAGGTGACCGTGTACTGCATGCCCGGGAAGAAGAGGGCGTCTCTTCGTCACATCGGATACGGTCTGATCGATCGCCAATCAGCTTGCAGTTGAATTCCAGCCGTCGAATCGGCAACTTTCCCGCATTCATGAAAGTGATAGAGAGAGAATCCCGGCTGCCTGTGCCGCTGACCAGCGGTAACGGGGCAACGTGCCGCCGCATTCGCTAATTGACCTAGAAGGGCAACGAATACGACGATTCTGATTTTTTCGAACATGAATTGTAATGCCCGCCTACGCTCGTTACCGGCTTCCACGGGCATTTGCATTTTTATTCCACGATGGCGAGCACATCGCCGGGGTTGACGGTAGTTCCTGGGACTGCCGATATTTTCTTCACTACTCCCTTTTTGGGCGATTTGATTTCGTTTTGCATTTTCATGGCTTCCACAACGACGATGCCCTGTCCGGCTTCGACTTCGGATTTTTCCGCGACCAGCAGACGGACCACGCGGCCGGGCATGGGAGCCACAATTTTCTTCGGGCCTTTTTCGTCGCCCGCCGATTTCTGGCGCGAGCGCAGGGAGCGGGGATCGCGCAACTCGACTGCGAAGCAAGCCTTGCCTACCCACAAGTGGAGATCGGTGGCCGTTTGCTCGCGCTTGATTTCGTAGGCGCGGCCATCGATCAGCAGCGACAAAACGTCGGGGCGCGGGATGACTGCATCGACGTTGACGGTTTTTCCGTCGAGGCGACATTCCCATCGGCCGCTGGATCTTTCCAGCTCGAAGCGGTGCGACTGGCCGCCGACAATAATTTCGTAAACCATATCAGCGCAGCGCTTCCGTGCGTCCCGTCTGTTTCCAGTTGGAGGTTCTCGCAGCCGGGATCGCTGATTCATTTGCAGCATTGCCATTCTTGCTGGCGGACGTCGCTGGATCGAGCACGGCAAACATTCCGGCAGCGATCGCCGCGATCTTCTCCAGTTCTTTCCTCTCGTTTGACGAGAGAGAAGCGGCGGCTGGATTGGCTTTCGCGAGCAGGCGATCGAGGTATCCGGTGTCGAGTTTTCCGGCTCGAAAGTCCGTGTCGCCCAGGATGCGCCGGAAAAGAGAAATGTTGGTCTTGATGCCAGCCATGAAATATTCATCGAGAGCGCGCTCAAGGCGCATAATGGCCTGCGGTCGGTCGCTAGCGTAGCCGATTAATTTGGCAAGCAGGGGATCGTAATCCATAGGGACATTCCAGCCTTCATACATGCCGCTGTCACGGCGGATTCCCGGACCTGAGGGTTGCAGCAGCAACGTGATCTTGCCGGGGCTGGGAAAATAATTATTATCAGGATCCTCGGCGTAGATGCGGCACTCGATGGCGTGTCCGCGAATCTGTATGTCGGATTGAGCGAAGGGCAACTTCTCGCCGGCCGCGATGCGGATCTGAAGGTGCACGAGATCGAGTCCGGTGGTCAACTCGGTGACCGGATGCTCGACCTGAAGCCGAGTATTCATTTCAAGAAAAAAGAAGTTCTTGTGCTGATCGACGAGGAACTCTATGGTGCCGGCGTTGGTGTAGTGGGCGGCCTGCGCGACTTTGACGGCGACTTCGCCCATGCGACGGCGCATGTCGGGATCGACCATCGGCGAAGGCGCTTCTTCTAAGACTTTCTGGTGGCGGCGCTGGATGGAGCATTCGCGCTCGCCGAGCCAGACAGTGTTGCCGTGTTCGTCGGCGAGCACCTGCATCTCGATGTGGCGGGGATTGATGATTGCTTTTTCGATGTAGACTTCGCCGTCGCCGAATGAACGTTGCGCCTCGCTCTGGGCCGATTCGAGGGAAGAACGAAGCTCCTGGCGCGCGTGTACCAGGCGCATGCCTTTGCCGCCTCCGCCAGCCGCGGCTTTCAACATCACGGGATAGCCGATGCGTTCGGCGACCTGCTCGCCTTCCTCGGCGGAAGCGAGGCCGCGCGAAGTTCCGGGAACAAACGGTATGCCGGCTTTTTCCATCTGCTGGCGGGCGCTGGTCTTCGAGCCCATCAAATTCATGGAGTGCGGAGTAGGGCCGATAAATATCACGCCGGCATCGGCGCAGGCCTGGGCGAACTTCGCGTTTTCGGAGAGAAAGCCGTAGCCGGGATGGATGGCATCGGCGCCGGAGCGTTTGGCTACATCGAGAATTTTATCGATCCGAAGATACGATTCGGCGGCGGGAGCTGGGCCGATGGGATAGGCTTCGTCTGACGTGCGAACGTGGAGCGAGGCGCGGTCGACATCGGAATAGACAGCGACGGTCGCGATGCCCATCTCGCGGCAGGCGCGCATGACGCGCACCGCGATCTCTCCTCGATTGGCGATCAGAATCTTCTTGAACATGCCTGGTGAAAGCACTGAGTGGCCGCGCAACGTCAGTGGGCGACGCGCCGCAGTTGATTTTACCTGCGCGCGGGGAGATGTGCATGACGCAAGTCACCTGGCCGCTGTGGTTTCGAATCAACGGAACGTTGGCGACTGCAAAGAATCGCGCCGGAGAGCAAAGGCCTCGCGTTCGGAAGAGCGAGGCCCAGGTTCCGGGTGAAAACTAACTTACTGTTTTTGATCCATGACAATGCCGCCGGGGCCGGCCTGTTTTTCCGCCTTCGCTTTCTTGATGGCCATGGTCTTGTCGACCCATTCGTCGGCGGTCTTCAAGTCGGCGGAACGGGCAGCCGGGTCATCGCATTGAATGTCGGCGCGCTCGCGATACATCAGGTTCATGTAAGCCATGGCATCGTCGTAGTCGGGACGAAGTTGGAGCGCCTTGTTCAGGTTGTCGATGCCTTCCTGAACGTTTGGCGTATTTTTCTCCTTCATCATGGCGCAGACCTTCTTATCCTTAGTGGGCAGGGCGTCATCCGGCTTCATGCCGAGTTTGGCGCGCTCTTCCTGCCGCGGTACGTAGGTCTGCGTCCAATCGATGACGGCGACCGAGTAATACGGCTCGGGATCATTGGGGTCGACCTCGGATGCCTTCTTGTAGTATTCCTTGGCCAAGTCAAACTTTTTCATCTGCAGGTAGAGGTAGGCGATGCCCTTGATGCTGTTGATGTTCTTGGGATCGACCTGCAGCACCTGTTTGTATTCGTCGATGGCCTGCTCGGCGTTGCGGTTGTTCTCGGGAGTATCGGCGCCCGGAATGTACTGCTGCGCATAAGCGGTGGCCAGATACAGGCGGGCATTGACGAGCGACGGATCGAGCGCGACGGCCTGCTGGAAGTTGTCGATGGCCTGTTCGAACTTGGAGTTCTTGTAAGCCTGCACGCCCTTGTTGAGGTGGTCGCGCGCCTTCAGCTTGCTGCAGCCGGTGCTGGCGAGCATCACCAGGGCTGTGGCGAACATGACCAGGACCTTTTGCGTAGTTCTCGTTTTCATTGCTTTATGAATCTCCCCTTGCTGCGGAGTGTCCAAACGCGAAGCCTTACTTAACAGTTGCCATACTGAGCGAAGCGAAGGACCTGCTTTTGCTGGAAAATGCAGACCCCTAGCTGATGGGGATGACAACTCATAGCGAGTGGTGCCAGACTCTAGCCGCCCGCCTCAATTTTGGCGGTGATCAGGCCGACTTTGTCTACGCCCGCGGAATGCGCTATGTCGATGACGTTGGCCACGTCGGCAAATGGGACGTTGTCATCGCCCTTCACGAACATGACCTTCTCGGCACGCGTTTTGAAAATATCTTCGAGGCGGCCTTGCAGAGTCTCCCATGTCGCTTCGTCGGTATTGATCTTGAGTCCGGGAGGATTGCCGGCGCCATGATCGATCAGTTGCACGACGATGGTGCGGTCGGGAGTCGGCGGCGGCTGTTTCTGATCCTTCGGCGGAGGCTGGGGCACCAACGCATCCAGGCCCTTCGGCGTCAGGGGCGTGATCACCATGAAAATGATCAGCAGCACCAGCAACACGTCGATCAGCGGCGTGACGTTCATATTCGCGTTCTGGCCCCCTTTGGGGCCGACTGCCATAGCCATATCGATCTCCTGTATCGCTACTACGTTTACCGCTCTCTGGCGAGCTTTCTTGCGAACTATTGCCCGCCCGTCGGCGCCGGTGGGGCGACTGGCGGTGGGGCAAAGGAGCCAGACTTCTTTTGTTCAGTCAATAATCCGAGTTGATCGACGCCAGCTGCGCGGACATCGTCCACAACCGCGACCACCCAACCGAACTTCGCGCGCGCATCGGCCTTCAGAAACACTCGCTTGTCGGTCCGGTTTGCGATGCGATCTTTAATCTTTTGCGTGAGATCGTCGGGATTGATGGGATCGGTGCCGAAGAAGACCTTGTTGTCGCGAGTAATCGCGACCTGCAGCGCGTCTTCTTTGTCGGCGTCATGCATATCGGTCGGATTGTTGACCTGCGCCATGTCGACCTGCTTGCCGTGCTGCAACATGGGCGTGACGACCATAAAGATGATCAGCAGCACCAGCATCACGTCCACCATTGGAGTGACGTTGATGTCGGAGGTGACGTTGGCTGCTTCGTTTCGCTTAGCTAATGCCATGGAATTCTGTCTCCTGCGTGATTCATGCCCGGTCATAGCCCGGAAACTTGCGAGAGTGGAGAGCCAGGCACCCGCCCGGCTCTCCCTCAGCAACTCATGGGTAATGACCAGCCAGACCTAAGATCGAAGGCCAAATCCTTAAGACCTGACGCCTAAGACCCGTGACCTGACCCTTACGACCGGCGCATGCTCCGGCGCTTGAGGAAGTAATCGATCAGTTCGCTTGAGGAGTTATCCATCTCCACGTCGAAGGCTTCCACGCGACCGGTTAGATAGTTGAACATCATGACGGCCGGAATGGCCACGAAGAGGCCGACAGCGGTGGTTACGAGCGCTTCAGAGATGCCGCCAGCGACCGCAGCCAGACCGGTTGCCTTTTCCTTGGCGATGCCGTTGAAGGCGTTCAGAATGCCGACGACCGTTCCGAACAGTCCCACGAAGGGAGCCGTCGAACCGATGGTCGCCAGACCGCCCAATCCACGCTTCAATTCGGCGTGCACGATGGCTTCGGTGCGCTCCAGAGCGCGCTTCGAAGCCTCGATGGTCTCGCCGGGGATTTCGCCGGGGCTGTCCTGGTGGGCCTTGAATTCCATCAAGCCAGCGGTGACGACCTTGGCCAGATGGCTCTTCTTGTTGCGCTCGGCGACTTTGATCGCTTCGTCAATCTTGCCTTCGCGCAACGCTCCAGCAACGGCGGGAGCAAAAGAGCGGGACTGATTGCGGGCGGCGTTGAAAGCCATCCAGCGGTCAATCATCACGCCGATCGACCATCCCGACATGATGAAGAGAATGATAACCACGACTTTCGCCAGAATACCCATCTGCTTCCAGAGCGAAATCGGGTCCCAACCGACCGAGCTGTTGTCTTGAAACAGCCAAGCGGCGAAAAGATGGAAATTACAAAGTGCGACTGTTGCCAGGTTCGCTACCATGAGTTGCTATTCCTCCTCGGAACTGTTTCGCGCTCATCAGCGTGAGCGCCTTTCTCAAAATCTCACCGGACTACGCCAGCGATCGATGCATCGCCCGGCCCGCGATGCCCGACTCCTCGCCTCTGCGGAAGAACCGCGGCATGGCAGGATGCACAATAAAGAGCCAACTTTGATGCCACGCCCCACGCGAGGGGCCTGATTTCGCGGTGTCCTGCGGTCGCCAAAGCGACGCGCGGCCGCGACACCCGAGCTCCTCTGCGATACTGATGAAACGTTTGATGCAAGAAAGCGTCACTAGGCGGAGCTGGCCGGCTGCCAAAAAAGCGCCTTGCTCCCCCATCTCGGGACCGCCACAAAACCAGGTCGTCCGGAGTGTCTAGCCCCCGGACAAACTGAAGTTCACGACAACCTGGGTCTCCACCGCCACCGGCTCGCCATTGAGCAGGTAAGGCTTATAGCGCCATTGTTTAACGGCTTCGATGGCCGCCGGCGCCAGCATGGGGTGCCCACTGATTAGTTGCAAATTCTGAATCGTGCCATCCTTGCTGATTTCCGCCTGCAACACGACCGAGCCCTGAATGCGGGCCTGTTTTGCCAGTTGCGGATAATTGGGCGTAACCTTCCTGATCAAAAGACCCGTTGCCACGCCAGTCGACACGCGGACCCGCTGCGGAGTGGCGACCTTCGGGACCGCTACCGGTGTCGAACTGAGGATGCCGCCGATGACGCCGCCGGCCGAACCGCCGGGAATACCACCCGGAACGCCTCCCGGGACGCCTCCGCCCAGATCCGGCGGATTCTCCTCTTCCTTGATCATCTGAATCTTCTGCGGAATCTTGGTGGGAGCGCGCAGCTGTCCGTTGACGACTTCGCTCACCATTTTCACGACTTTTATGGGAGCGGCTGCCGGCGGCGGGGGTGGCGGGGGTGGCGGGGGCGGTGCGACCAGGAAGGTCATCAGTTGGGTCTTGGGCAACGCGTCGGTGTAGATCAGCGGGATTAGAATCAGCACCCCGATGAGAGCGAACTGCCCAAAGAACGACAAGATGGTAGTGCTTAACCGGCGCTTGGCCTTAAACCTGTTCCCTGACTCAATAAGGCTGTCTTCAAACATAGGCTTCTCCTACCCACCAGACCATTCGAATATTTAGACACCGCCCGTTTGGTCTTTGCTCCCTGATTTCCGCTTTTCGTGCCTTAGGAACTCCTGCCTCTGCGGGCAGGTGAATGATTCTACGCCAGTAAGCCTGTATTAGACCTTAACTTTCTCCTTCGGCTGCGGAGAACTGCTGCTACCCGGCCGCAACGGCATGGCAATCGGCTTCTTGCCGCGCTCACCGCGCCATTCCTGGTAGGCCACCAGAATCGGGGCGGCAATCGCGATCGACGAATACGTCCCGATTAGGATGCCGATGACCAGCGCGAGGCTGAAATTATGTAAGACCTCGCCACCGAAGAGAAACAGAGCAAGCACGGTAAGGAAAGTTAGGCCCGCTGTCAAGATAGTTCGACTTAAAGTTTGATTGATGCTCTTGTTGACGATGTCGGCCAGCTTGTCGCGCCGCAGCAATTTGATGTTTTCGCGTATGCGGTCGAAAACGACGATGGTGTCGTTGTTGGAGTATCCGATCAGGGTCAGGATGGCGGCGATCACGGTCAGCGATATTTCCCGGTCCAGCAGCGAAAAGATACCCAAGGTGATGAGGGTGTCGTGGAATACCGTCAGCACGGCGGCGACACCATAGATCCATTCGAAGCGCAGCGCCAGGTAGACCAGCATCCCGGCCAGCGAATAAAGGGTGGCCAGGATAGCTTGTTTGCGCAGTTGCTGGCCTACTTGCGGACCGACGATCTCGACATTGCGGATGCCAAAGTCGGAGACGAAGAAATTGTCCGGTAGCGAAGCAACGACGGCAGGATCAGCCACGCCTTTTAGATCGTCGATCGAACCGAGCACCCCGCTCTTCGTCTTGTCGCGGTAGCCGACGATCGTTTGAGCCACGGCCGTGTAGCGCGGGTTGGCATCACTGCCCGATCCGAGATGAAGCGGGTCTTTCTCCAAGAGGTAATTCGCGATGACTGAAGAACTCGAATTATTGAGATCCTGCTTGCCCTGGACGGCGTGGCTCTCAAGCGCCTGAATGATCTGGGTTTTACCGTTGTCGAGAGCCTGCTCGCTGGTTTCTTGAATATCGAGCTGGATCAGCACCTCGTTATTTACGGCCGGACCGTATCTTTGGACGCGGGTGTTCTTCAATCCAACGCGCTCGGTGTCGGTGTGAATGGCCGCAAGATCTGGAGTGTGCGCGTATTTAACGTAAACCAGCGTGCCGCCGCGGAAGTCGACACCCAGCGGAACCGGCGATCCCGTCGTTGCCCAGCGGTGGCCCATCGAGATGATACCGGCAACACTGAAGATCAGCGAGAAGGTGAGGAAATACCACTTTTTCCCGAGGAAGTCGATGTTTGTGTTTTTGAAAAATTCCACGCTGCTTACGATCCCTTCAAAAGTCGGTATCGGTCGTTGGCCGGTCGTCGTTCGTCGTTCGGAATGCGTCGTTGGCTTAAGCTCGCGAGCGCCTATCGACCACCGACTCGGCTGCCCTTCTAGATACTTAACGCTTCGCCGCGCTGTTTCCGGCTCAGCACCCAATCAAAAATAACTCGCGACACAAATACGGCCGTGAACAGATTGGCCGCGAGACCAAACACCAGCGTTGTGGCGAAACCTTTTACCGGCCCGGTTCCAAACAGGAACAAGATCGCCGCCGAGACGATGGTCGTGACGTGGGTATCGACAATGGTGATCCAGGCGTGGGCGAAACCTTGCTCCACGGCCGACGGCGGCGTTTTACCGTTCCTCAACTCTTCGCGGATGCGCTCAAAAATCAGGACATTCGAGTCGACACCCATACCGACCGTCAAAATGACGCCAGCAATTCCTGGCAGCGTCAGCACCGCGCCGAAGTAGCCCATAAAGCCGAGCAAGATTACCAGGTTGAGGATGAGAGCGATGTCCGCGTTCACTCCCGCCCAGCGGTAGTAAATCAGCATGAAGATAAGGACGGCGAGCATCCCATAGACAGCCGCCTGAACTCCTGAACGAATCGAATCGGCGCCGAGCGACGGCCCCACCGTGCGCTCTTCGAGATACTTGATGCCGGCGGGCAGCGCGCCTGAACGCAACGTCATGGAAAGATCGTGCGTCTCCTGATCGGTGAATCGCCCGGTGATTACGCCGCTGTCACTGATGGCGCTCTTGATCGTCGCCACTTCCTGCACCCTCTTGTCAAGAACAACTGCGAGGCTGTCGCCGATGTGAGCGGAGGTGAAGGCCTGAAACTTGCGCCCACCTTCACCGGTAAGGATGAACTTTACTTCCGGCTGGCCATTTTCGTCGGTGCCCGGCTGTGCGTCACGAAGATCGCTCCCGGTCACAGCCGAGGCGCGTGAGATCAAAAACCACTGCTCGCCGCTGTCGCCGTTGTGCGAGCCGATGCTCTTGCCCTGCATCAGGACCGCGTCCGGCGGCAACACGCCACCGTGATCCTGCAATGCCTGCTCCTGGCTCGAATAGGGTCCACCCAGCGATTGCTTGATTTCAAGCATCGCCGTTGACTGCATGATTTCCTTGACTCGAGCCGGATCGTCGACGCCCGGAAGCTGCACGAGAATCTGATATTGGCCGAGGCCGTGCTCCTGAATCACCGGCTCGCTGACGCCCAGCTGATCGATTCGATTGCGGATGGTTTCAATCGCCTGGGCGACGGCGCGATTTTTTAAATCGGCGAGGCTTTGCGCCTTCATCGCAACCGTCCAGGAATTTTCCGCGCCCGAGGTCGCGTCATAGTCCGGCAAGCGGTCGGAAACAATGCTCTTGAAGTCGCTCGTCTGCTCGGGAGGAATGCCCTTGACGACCACCATCTCTGGATGGTTCACCGGATCGGGCTTAGTGATGTCGGCATAGCTGATCTTGTGCACGCGCATGTCTTCTTTAAGGCGCGCAATCGCGTTGTCGGAATCGACGTTGACCGCGTCATTGACCTGCACCTGGAGGATGAGGTGCGTGCCGCCGCGCAGATCGAGGCCAAGATGAATGCGGTCAGTGATCGCCGCCAACAGACCCTTGCCCGACCAGTCCTTCGGAACGCCGAAGATGCCGAACAGAAAGACGAGCAGGATGGCGACGATCGCGACTAACTTCCAGGTAAGATTCTTATTCATGAAAAACCGTCGATCGTCTTTGGTCGTTCGTCGTTAGCAAAGCGTCCGAGTCTGGCGTGCCCTCCGAACGACTATCGACTATCGACCAATGACCAAAAACTATTTTCCTTCTTCCGCCGTGGTCACCGAAACCACCGATGCGCGGCTGATTTCGAGCTTTATATTATCGGGCGGCACACGCAACGTCAGCGAGTCGTCCTTGAGGCTGATGATCGTCCCGCGCAGACCACCGCTGGTGACGATCTTGTCGCCGTTCTTCAATTCACTCAGCATGGCCTGCCATTTTTTCTGCTTCTTCTGCTGCGGCATGATCAGCAGAAAGTAAAAAATCGCAAAAATAAACAACAGTGGCGCCAGCCCGAGCAGACTCGTGCCGCCCGGTAGCTGCAACCACAACGCCAACCTGTCTGGTATGGCCAACAAAATTATTTCCGCTGCCAAGTCGATCCCCTGTAACAAAATACGTGATTGAACCGCGGTCGCCGGAAGCGCCCTTTCGGGCTGCGCCGAGCGGAACTCGGCACAAGTTTTGCTGCTATCGCGGACTAACTGCGGGAATTGTTTTCTTCTATGGCCGGAGATCCTACAACCTACAGGCTAGAGCCGGCGATGCCGCGCTCCGGTTCCGACCGGAACGGCACAGAAAGAAACAGACCTTATCCCCAAGTCAAATAGAATGCCGGACGGCTCGCCGGGTGTCAAGGTCGCCCTACCGAAAGTTACCGAAAGTAGCGTCCCAATCTGCTTTTTACACCACGGAGGCACGGGGAACCCAGCGGCTCGGCAAGACCTGGTCTCTATCTCCAGCGGTTTTTGCAGGTTCAAGATTTGCTCCGTGACTCCGTGAATCCGTGCCTCCCTGGTGAAAAGCTAGATTCAAGGACATCACCGTACAGAATTTACCGGCTTCGAACGCCGGCGTCACCGCTGCTCGGCCGTCCGAGCGAGCGGCGGCGCGGGATACTCGGGCAGCTTCTGCTTCGCCAATTGCGTACGCTTGATCTGTAGCTCGTCGAACAACAACGCCGGGCTGGCCACGCTGTACGCGACCGGATCGAAGTGATCTTCCACATCAAGTACGCTACCGGCCGCGATTAGATTGCTGCGCAGCGAGCGGACGTCGAGATCTCCAAAGATCGCGCCCCGCATCAGCTCTTCGTGGCCGTCTTTGATCCAGATGCGATAGAGCAGTCGCGGAGTCAGCCTCGGGCCCATGGTTTGCACGTAGAAGCAGTAGGCCAGTTCGCGCTGCTTGCACATCTCCATCAGCTTGCTCTTGAGCTCGGCGTCAGATTGAGGATTGGCCGATTGCAGGACGAGGTTGCCCACTTGCGGCACAGGCGTGGTTGTCGCGCCGGAGCGGCCATGTCCGTTCGAAACAGGGAAATCGCGAATCGGCTCGCGTCCCACCAGGTAGGCGAGGAGCTGTCCCTTTTCGACGAGCGAAACGCGTTGCGCTTTCACGCCTTCGTCGTCGATCGCGTAGTTGCCGAAGAGGCGCTTTCCTGAGAGGGTGGAAATGGTCGGATCGTCAAAGACAGTGATGAAGTCGGGCAGTACGCGCGATTTGTAACTGCTGGCCCAGTGTCCGGTGGTGCGGGCATTTTCGCCAAGCTTCGGCTTCTTGCCCAAAATGTTCGGCTCGACCAGATCGCTGACCACGGTCGCGGCTGCGTCGTTCGAGAACAACACCGGCCCGCGGTATTCCTCTTCGACGACGGGAGCGTCGCGCAGCGATTTGAGCGTATCGCGGAGCTGAATCGTCGTCTTCAAAAATTCCTCGCTCGTCGGAAGTTCCTTGAGATCGTTGCCCTGATCGCCATGGGAGCGTTGCAGCAACATGCCGTCAGCCGCCTGAGTCGACCCGGTGACGAAAATCGCGTAGTGCGCATCGCCCGTGCGCGCTACCGTGCCCTCGGAGTTCAGAAAATAGCGGTTCTCGGCGGTGAAGCGCAGCGAGGATTCGAAAGTTTCGAGATCCTTGTCCGTGCGATAAGCCGCCGAAGATTCTTCGAGAAGATGAACCCAGGGCGTGAAATCGGTAGTCGCGAAATGAGCGAGAGGCTCAATCACCTCAACCGGCGAAGCGTGGGCGAAATCCTCGACCGGCTCGTCGACCTTTAGTTGCTTGAGCGCAGCCTGCTTGGCGGAGAGCGCTTCAGTGGCCGCCTTGTATGCGCGATCGGTCGCAAGCCACACGCGATGGCGGATAGCGAAAACGTCATCGTCGGAGGGGACGAGGTCGATAGTGCCCTCTCCGCTGCCATAGAAGCTGTCCTGCTTGTAATCGCCGACGCGGACAGTGACGCGGAGCAGGCGGCCGCGATCGCGCTGCTGGCTGCGCAGCGCGCCGAAAACAGCGCTCGCCTCGAACTGGTCGATCTCAGTGACGCGATATTCGATGTAGTAAGGCGCCGCTACGTTCTCCATTTTCAACTGAGCTTTGGAGCGATCCATCTCTTCGCGAAGCGCGCCGAGAAGTCGATCAGAAAAAGTGGTATTGGCCGCGTGGGCGGAGATTGACAGAGCGCAGAGGATCGCGAGGGCGGGCAGCCAGGAGCGGGACGCGAAATAGACCAGTGCGAATCGCGGGCTCGACTTGGAAATTGCTTTTGGCTGGCGCAGCGCTTCAGCGCCGTGATTAATGTTTTCTTCTAACTGCGGCCTCCGCCGCTGAGGGCGTAGCGCTAGCGTCAACTCGTCGATGCGTCCGCCGAAGCAGCTAAAGCCGGAATCCAAGCGATGCTCTTTACCGCAGCGCTGAAGCGCCGCGCCACCCAAAAGCCCGTGCGCCTGCAATGCGATTTGGCGAATCACCTCGCGCCTCCCTTCGCATCCATCGGAGGAGGCGGAAGAATCGGCGGCCGCGTATCGCCATACTTTCGCTTCTGCACTTCCATCCCAGAGAAGAGCATCGCCGGAGCCGCTGCCGACACGGGAACGCTGCCAGATTCCGCCCCGCAAATGCCATTGAACACGCTGGTCGTGTCTCCGGTGGCGGCAATCTGGGTCAACACCGTGAGCGGCGTGCCGACAATGTCGACACCGCGCACGAGCTGATCGGGACGCCCGTCGGCATAAACTCGCCAGACCATGACGGGCAGCACCTGAAACGCTTGCGGAAGCTCGGTAGACGTCAATGTGAATCCACCCTGAATGTCTTCGAAGTAGAGACCGTAGGGCTTGCCCTGCTTTTTGATTTCTTCGATGAAGCGTGTGCGCAGTTGCGCATCCGGAATCGTCCTCGAAGAAGTCACGATGAGATTGCCCTGGCGGCCGACGGGCATCAGTCCAGCCTGGCCGCGGCCATGGCCGTTCGAGTTGCTGAAATTCCTAATCGGCAATCGCCCCATCAGAAAATTCTTGAGCACGCCATCTTTGACCACCTCGACGCGCTCAGCGGGCACGCCTTCATCGTCGTAGCGATAAAAACCGGAGAGTTCGGTGCCGGCAATCGAACGCAGCGTGGGGTCATCGGTCACGCTGAGAAAATCGGGCAGAATTTTTTCGTTGATCTTCTTGGTGAAGGTTTGGCCCTCGTCGCGTCCGCGCTGGCGCTGCCCTTCGACGCGATGCCCGAGCACCTCATGAAAGAAAACGGCGGCGGCGCGGCCAGACAACAACGCCGGCCCATTGTACGGTTCGGCCAGCGGCGCGGCCCGCAGGGCGCTCAAATCGCCCGCCATCTTCTTGGCGCTCGCCGCCACCTCGGCGTCGGATGGAACTTTCGCTGGATCGGAAAACTGGAAGGTTTCGACCCGCATCAACTGCATGCCATCGTCGGCGCGAGTCTCGGCCTCAATCATCACCCGAAAGATTGCATCCGAGGTGACGATCCGCGTGCCTTCCGTCGAGACCAGATAACCGTGCGTCTTCTCCGCGTAAAGAAAGACCAGCGACTCTTCGACCTGCGGAAACTGCCGGAAGGATGCGGAATAACGGCGGGCCAGTTCCTCCCAAGCCTTCTGCTCGGGGAACGCAACCGGCGATGGCGGCTCGACATAGCTCGAGGGCTTCTCGGCGGAAAAGTCGGCGGAGTCGTCTTCATCCTTGGCGCGAACTGCGCTCTTCGTCTTCACATTGCTGTATGCCTGGCGAGCCTTGCGATACTGCTCAAAGGTCAACTGCCAGAGGACGCGGGCGATGGCATCGGGATTATCCTGCTCCGGCAGTTGACCGGTAGTGATGCCGGAGGAGCGCTCCTGGTCGTGGGTGTTGTCGAGCGCCGGCGCGCCGATGCGCATGCTGACGTCGGCCGAGCGCCGGTGAGTGAGGGACGAAGTGAGAAGTCCGCCCTGGGCGCTCAGAACAACCAGCGATTCGCCATCGGTCACGTTGTAGCTGGTGAAGTAAGGCGCCGGATCCTGCTTAGCGAGCTCAGATTGCCCTCGATGCAACTCCTTTTCCATCGTCGAGAGGAGGACGTCGTCGGGCGCGGCGGGAGGGGTTTGGGCAGGAAGCGGCTGCTGGCCAAGAATAAGAAAGAGGACGGTCAGCGACACAAGAACCCAGAAAGCGGCGGCTTTTTTGAAATTCATTGGAAAGCGCGAGTGTAACAGGAGCGGATGGGACAAAAAAGCGGCCCCTTTTCGGGGCCACCCTTTTCAAAGAGGTTTCTTGGCGGGAATCAGAGGAGAGTCACGGTTGACGCCGCTCTGGGGATCGGAACGGACAGAGTGAGATGTCGAGAGTGAAGTGGTTCGAACGGGTACGACCTCTTTATTACCAAGGAGACGTGCATTTGCGGAACCAAAAATGGGAATCCGAACGATGGACGGGGCCCATTTAGGGAACCTGTTCTGAATCAGGATTTTAGGGTGAATACCTTAGAGATGCTCTGGGAAACACCTGGGCCCTCTAGGCGAACCCAGCTGCATAAAGCTGCACATTTTCAGAATTGTGCCGCAGAGCAAGAATTGGAAACGGCCGAGCGTTTCGCTCGGCCCTGTCGAAGAACTCAACCAAAACTGAGTGTCTAGCTATCGCCAGCCACAGTGCGCACCTTCCCGGGCAGGAAATGATAAGGCGGCCAGGGACCGGTCACGACCATTTGGCAGTTCTTCAGCTGTTTGGCGGCCGTGCTGTAGCGGTTCTGATACTTTTCGATGGACTTGGTGTCGATCAGGTGGGCAATGTCGAGGAGCATTCCGTCGGCGTCAACCTTTTTGCAGCTAACCTCTTCTTCGAGCGGATTGAAGAGCTTGTGCACCTGCACGGAGAGGGCTCGAGCTTTCGTCTGGCGCTCGCGCTCGCGGGACGCCTTCTCCCGAAGCTTGAGCAAATACTCCCGACCAACCGTGTCGGGTAGCACAATTTCCTCCATGTTTCCTCGTGTCGACCCGTCACGCACGGTCAATTTGATCCGCATCTCGGACTTGCCGCGCAACCGCTCCACACTCTCGCAGAAAGTACGGCGATTGGATCGAACGGCTTGCCGAATGGCATCTTCGGTATCGAAGATCGTTCCGAATCGGAACGGCAGGACCGTTGCGGTGCGAAAACTCTGGCTCACCACGCGAGCGTGTTCCAAAACGGATTTCTCATCGAGCTTAGAGGCCGCGCGATCAAATTCACTGACAATCACCGCGAACTCTCCGCTCGGGTAGCTCATGACCGGGGCGGAGTTCACTCCTTGAATTCCATCTAAAACGAAGGGACGGCGGGCGCGAACACCATTAGCAAGGGTCTGGTGTTCTGTGAGGCAGTACGCGTACCACGACATGCACTCTCTCCGATTGCACCGGGGTCTGGGCACCCCTTTAGATTTAATCTTTAGCTAGGGCTGCGTTTCTACTTGGAAGTTTTGGTTTGTTGAGACAAGGCGAACACGAAAAATCGTGTTCTAGGGCGATAGTACTTCCGTTCCGTACCATTTGCAACCATTCTTATGATGATTGCATCGCAATTTTGTCTCAAATTGCAACAAACACGATTTTGGCGGATGGTGGAAGGCCGGTTGAGCGGGGTGAGGAGAGCGCAATTACTGGCGATAACGCTGCTCTAGCTGCTGGAAGCGCGGGTCCGTCCGCAGCGAAGAGAAGTAAGGGCTGCCATCGAGCGCGGCAAAATCGTGGAATCCCATTTCGAAGGTCTTCTGTAGCGTGGCGAGAGCTTTCTCTTTGTCGCCGTTGGCCGCGTATGCCGCGCTCAGAAAGAAATAGTTGATGGCCGCCGGTGCGGGGCTTTTCGTTAGGGTCGCGACAGCTTGTTCATAGTCTCCCTGTGCCAGATAGGCCTGCCCCAGGCCGAGGTCGGCCATGACGGTCTTCGGACTCAACTCCTTCTCATGCTGGAAGGAAGCAATTGCTTCCGCGTAGCGCTTCTGGAGGAGGAGGGCTCGTCCGAGATGGTAGTACGCGGGAACGAAGGACGGTTGCAGACGCAAAGCTTCCCGTGCGGCCTTCTCAGCCCCGACCGGATCCGGCGGCTGTTTGTAACCGAGCGCCCATGAGAGTTGGTCCCAGGCATGGCTGCTGTTCGGGTTCAGCCCGGTAGCAGTGCGAAACTCGTTGGCTGCGTTGTCATAGTCGTACTTGCTCATCAGGACTGATCCGAGGGCGACATGAACCTCCGGCAATCCGGGATCGACGGCCAGCGCTCGCTGAGCATATTCCTCGGCATGCCGCAGATGCGCTGGCGTTGAGTCAAGATTGCGATAGATCTGCACTTCTACCCACGCCAGCCCGGCAAGAGCAAGAGCATAATTCGGGTCCGACTTGAGAGACTCCTCAAAGGCCCGACGCGCCGCCTCAATCTTTTCCGGTTGGTCGGGATACTGGACCAGTGCTTGACCCCGCAAGAACGCGTCGTAGGCTTGCGGGTTTCCCGTGTAACGATGGTGAATCGCCTCCTCTTCCTTTGGACTAAGCTTCAGGTTGAGCGACTGTGCGATCTTGAGCGCCGTCTGCTCCTGCAGCGAAAAAACATCTTTCATTTCTCCCGTGAAATCGTCGGCCCATACCTGAAATCCGGAGGTTGAGTCGATCAGTTGCACGTTGATTCGGACCTGATCACCCGCTTTGCGCACGCTTCCTTCGAGCAGATAACGGACACCGAAAGCCTTGCCGATCTCAGCGGCGCTCTTGCCAGCCGTTTTTACCGCCATGACCGAGGAATGCGAGACCACATCGATCCCCTCGATTTTCGAGAGCTTGGTGGTGATTTCATCGGTCATGCCGTCGCTGAAGTAAGTGCTGTCCGGCTCCGCGCTCAGGTTTTGCAGTGGAAGGACGGCAACCGACGGCTTCGCAGCCACTGCCTCGGAACGAACTGAAGAATGCTTCTCAAACCATGCGACCCCTGCGATCGCGACCAGCAAGACCAGCAGCCCCACGGCCGCAAACAGGATTCCGCGCTTCGGCCGTGCTCCGCCGCGCCCCGTACTCGCCGCCGCAACCGTCCGCGAAGAATCCGATCCGCGCTGCACCCGCTTCAGATCCGCGCGCAGCTCCGCCGCCGACTGGTACCGCAGCGCCCTGTCCTTCTCCAGCGCTTTTTCTAGAACCCGGTCGAACTCCGCCGACAGCGCCGGATTCAACCGCGGGGCCGGTACCGGCGCGCGGTTCATGATCCCGTCGAAGATCACACCCGTGCTGTCGCCGGCAAACGGCAATGCGCCCGTCGCCATTTCGTACAACACGACCCCGAAGGAAAACAAATCCGCGCGCGTGTCCAGTTCCTTCGCTCTCACCTGCTCCGGAGACATGTAGGCAACGGTCCCCAGCGTAGAACCGGGACTGGTCAAATGCTGCTCGTCCACTGAAGTAATCGTGTTCGCGGATGCGACCCGATTCGCAGAACTACCGGCAGGCGTCGCAACCTTCGCTAGCCCGAAATCCAGCACCTTCGCGTGCCCGCGTTTGGTTACAAAAATGTTCGCCGGTTTTATGTCGCGATGGATAATGCCCGCCGCATGCGCCGCATCCAGCGCGTCGGCAATTTCGATCGCCGTCGACAGCAGAGTCTCCATCTCCATCGGACACCCAGCCATCAGGTGCTTCAGCGTTACGCCATCCAGAAACTCCATAGCGATGAAGGCGTGCCCATCCTGCTCGCCAATGTCATGGATCGTGCAGATATTCGGATGATTCAGCGCCGAAGCAGCCTGCGCCTCGCGTTGAAAACGGGCGAGCGCCTGCGGATCGCGGGCCACGTCATCGGGCAAGAACTTGAGCGCAACAAAACGATGGAGCCGCGTGTCTTCGGCCTTGTAAACAATTCCCATGCCCCCGCCGCCGAGTTTTTCAACAATGCGGTAGTGAGAAATGGTTTGGCCGATCATGATTGCGGGGGCGTCATCGCGAGCTATCGAATTCCTGTCTATACGCCTCCCAGCGCTGGCGAACCCCAGCCATTATGCTCTGGTACTCCGCATCGGAGCGCAGACTATTGTAGTTCTTGTCGCGCTCGAACCAGGGATAATTCACGTCTCCTAGCTCGACTGTGCGTTTCAGCCAATCGAGGGCGGGCTGGCGGTCGCCGAGCAGGGCATAGACTCCGCCGAGCCAGTAGGCTTCATCGCCATCGATGACCTGTCCAGGACGATATTGAAACAATCTGGGGTCGATCTTTTGCCGCTCCTTGCGCGAGTCGAAGAGAAACGCCGCCATCAGCCGCGGCCCGTCATCGCCCGAGTCGCGAGAGAGCGGGACCGCGCGATCGAAATAACTTTCAGCTTGGTCGAGTTTGCCTTCGTAATAAAGCACCATGCCGAGGCAGGCCAAGGCCTTGAATTGATCCGGGTTCTTCGCCACCAGCGGCCGCAATTCGGCTTCCGCCTCAGCTGGTTTGCCGGCGTATAGAAGCATACGAGCGAGCATCCAATGAGGCTGCGCCGTCTCAGGATTTAACTCAATAATCCGATGGTAGGCCTGTACCGCGAGTTCGTTGAGACCGGCGTAATAATACGAATAGCCCAGCATCTGCCACGCGGTTTGATTGTTGGGAGCGATGGCAATCGCCTGCTTTACGGCCCGGATTGCTTCCTCTTCACGGCCCTCCTCGCTGTAAGCGCCTCCGAGGGCAATCAATCCTTCGGCGAATTGTGGATTCAGTCGCAACGCATTCTGGGCGGCCACCTCGCTACGCTTTAAGTTGGCCTCTGCACCCGCAGCGAAGTTTGCGCCTTGCAGCGAATAAAGTTCGGCCAGCAGTGCGTAGGCGTCCGCGAAATTCTTATCCAGCGAAATCGCGTGCAAGAGCACGCGCTGGCCTTTTTCCAGACTGTCCAGACGCGAAGATTCGAAATACTCATTCAGATAAAAACGTCCCTGCAAATAATCGTTGTAGGCATCGACGCTGGTGGTTGCGGGCTGCTGGATCGATTTCTGCTCTTGCGGAGAGATTCCGATCTGCAGTCCGTCGACGACTTTGGCGGCGATCTGATCTTCGAAGCTGAGTATATCGGCGCTGTGCAGATCGTAGCGCTCGGACCACTTCGTCGTCCCGGTGCGGCCGTCGATCAGTTGCACGGTCACGCGGGTGACGCTGGGAGTACGCTGATAGGTTCCTTCGAGCACGCTCTCCACGCCGAGTGCCTTCGCTGCTTCGGTTGGCTCTGGCGTTTCTTTCGCGTATTTCAGAACCGACGTTGTCGGCCTGACCGCAAGGTTCTGCAATGACGTCAGGCGGCTGATGATCGCGTCGGTGATGCCGATGGCCCAACTGTCGCTCGTCGATCCTGAAATGTCACGGAAAGGCAGCACGGCGATAGTTTCGACCGACGGCCTGGAAGCGACCGATGCGGATTGCGACGGGTGCGGCTGAGATTCGTAACTCCGTACCGCAATCGCCGCCAGAATTCCGGCCAATAAACCTGCCGCTGCCACCAACCAAATCTTGCGATATGGGTCAGTCGAGGGCGCCTCTTCCGCTGTATCCTCTACTTCCTCTGCGCTGAGATGAAGGCGCTGCGATTCGCTATCCCGCTTAAGCCGCTTGAGATCGGCTTTTAAATCGGTGGCGGACTGGTAGCGAATATCGCGCTCTTTTTCCAGCGCCTTTGAAACGATGTCTTCAAACTTGGGCGGCAAATCGGGATTCAGCCGCACTGGCGCAACCGGCGTCTTATGAAGGATGGAATCAAAGATCGCGCCCGACGTATCGCCGCGAAAAGGCAACATGCCCGTAGCCATTTCGTAGAGCACGACTCCAAACGAGAAAAGATCGGTGCGCCTGTCCGGTCCTTTGGCGAGAACCTGCTCGGGCGACATGTAGGCGACCGTCCCCAGCGTGCTGCCGGCGCTGGTGAGGTGCTCCTCGGCCATGACGCTCGCCGTAGCTTCGGTCGACTTGGGCTGGATTGCGGCGACCTTGGCCAGGCCGAAGTCGAGAATTTTGGCGTGTCCGCGCTTGGTGACAAAGATGTTAGCCGGCTTGATATCGCGATGGACGATGCCCTGCGCGTGCGCGGCGTCGAGCGCATCGGCGATTTCGATCCCTAGCTCGAGCACGCGCTCAATTTCCATAGGACGGTTGCCCATGACGTGTTTAAGCGTCGCGCCGTCGAGAAACTCCATGGCGATAAAAGTCTGGCCGTCGGCCTCGTCGATCTCATAAACGGTGCAGATGTTTGGATGGTTCAAAGCCGAGGCGGCTTTGGCTTCCCGCTGAAAACGGCTGAGCGCCTGCGCATCTTGGGCCACGTCTTCTGGCAAAAACTTGAGCGCAACGAAGCGATCGAGCTTGATGTCTTCGGCCTTATAGACGACACCCATGCCACCGCCGCCAAGTTTTTCGACGATGCGGTAGTGCGAAATAGTCTGGCCGATCATGGGAAAGTGCCAGGTTTCAGAGTTTTAAGGTTTCAGGACCGCAACTCGACAACTTCGGGATGAATCCCGAGACTTTAAGCGGCAGGTTGGCGAAGACTTCCACCTTCTACGTCGTGACTTTGAAACCTTGAAACTCTGAAACCTTCTCATCTGATTCGCAACTTACTTCTTGAGCGCTGCCGCTCGCTCCTGCAGGGCGATCGTGACTGCGCGCAGCATATCGCCGGCGGGAGCGGGCTTACCGGTCCAAATCTCAAACTGGCGCGCCGCCTGTTGCACGAACATTTCTACTCCGGGGATGACGGCGATCCCCTTGGCGCGGGCGACGCGCAGAAGATGAGTCTCGACCGGGTCATAGACCATATCGAAGACGACGCGCGCCTGAATCTCTTCGTCCTTGAGCGGGCAATCGCGCGTGTTTCCCATGCCCACCGGCGTGGCGTTAATGATGACGTCGAAGGCGACCTTGCGCAGATCGGCGCGCTTGATGGTGTGCGCTTTAGCCTGGCGGGCTAGCTTCTGCCCTTTGACGGAGGTGCGATTCAAGACCCAGACTTCAGCGCCGCGCTCTTTTAAGCCGAAGACAGCGGCTCGCGCCGCTCCTCCCGCGCCGAGCACGAGAACTTTTGCGCTTTCGATGGTAATGCGCTGTTCGAGCGGGCGCACCACCCCGGCGATATCCGTATTGAAGCCGTAGAGCTTGCCCTCGGCTCCGCGAACGACGGTGTTGCAGGCGCCAATCTTCGTTGTGTGTGCGTCGGTGTTGTCGAGATGCGGAACGATCGACTGCTTATAGGGCATGGTGACGCTGAGGCCGTGCAGCGGAATCTCGCGCACACAATAAAGCAGATCCTTGAGCGTCTTAGCATGCAGAGGCAGGTAAACGCCGTTGACATTCTCGCGGCGCAGCGCCGTGTTCATGATGACGGGCGAGAGCGAATGGCCGATGGGATCGCCGGCGACTCCATAGATGCGCGTGGCGGCGTCGACCTGATCGATGCGGTAGATACTGCGCAGATCGCGCGCGCTGATTTGCCCGGGAGCGGTTTTCAGGCCTGCGCTCGGATCGACGGCGCCAAAAGTAAACGCGCTGCTGGCGCGCACTCCGAGTACGCGGCTGATGACGCCCTGCTCTCCCATGCATACGCCAATCAGCGCATTCTGGCCGCTGTTGGCCTGGAGAAACTTCATCATGGTCACGTTATCGGACAGCGTAGTCGCGGTGCCGACAATTTTGTAAAAGTCGGCCGGAACCTTCAGCATCTTCGCGAGAGTTTCGTCGAGGTTGCGCGTGGCGTGGAAGTCATGGAACGAGATGATGAGTCCGGCGCGGCTGCGGAGGCGCGCGATGGCATCGGGCTTCGACTTCAGCGCGCTCTGCATTTCGAGGTCGACCAAGTGACAGCCTGCGGCATGAGCCTTAGTCAGCACCTCTAATTCGGAAGCGAGGGATCCCTTGAATTTGCCTCCATTGTCAGCGCGGCGGCAAGTGCCGACGGCGGTGACGTACTGGTGAGTTTCGAGAAAACGATGGATCTTGGGCAGCGCCGCGAGCGGCTGCTTGAGATAGTCCAAACGAAACTCAAGAAAGGGGTTATCGCGCGCCATCGACTCAGCCGTGGCGAGCATGGCTTCGACCGTGTCGTCGCCGAGCGCCAGGCAGACTCGTGGCAGGCGTTGGGGCAAAAAACGGGGCGCGACAGTGGACGATAAAGCCAAGGCCATTCTTGCACTACTTGCCGCAACGACTTGTTCTTAGCGACGGCGCGATATTACAGGGGCGTAAGCGTAGATGCAACATAAGGATTGCCGAAGGGACCAGAATGAAGACTGCCAAAAGGGCTCGAAAACACTTTTGGGCAAAAGGGCTAAACACCCTCGTAACCTTGACCGGTACCCCTGCGCTTGTTACTTTTCGGCTGTAACCCTTGTCTTCCGAGAGAGATAGCGGGAGCAGACCCAGAAGAATCGGCAGCCGGAGGTAAGATGAAGAAAACAGGATTGTTAATGATACTGACGCTGGCGGCGACGCTCGCCGCAGCGCAGCAGTCGACGCAGCCGGTCACCCCCGATGCTGACGGAATCGTTCACACCGCGGTCAACGTGCCCTTTGTGCGCTTCCAAACACCCACTACGGCCGACATTTATTGCGCTGGTTTTCTCACCAAGGAGCGGATTCCGGATGCCAACTACGTGAACGGCGGCCTGGAAACTCCGACTTCGACCAAATTCGAAATTGGGGAATTGGTCTTCCTCTCGGGCACCGGTTATCAGGCGGGTCAGCTCTATTCGATCGTGCGCGAAGTGCGCGACGTCAACGAATACGAAATCTATCCAGGGCAGCGGAAAGTGCTGGCGAACGCGGGTCGGCCCTATGGCGACATTGGTAGGGTACGGATCGTCGATACGCGCAGCCATAGCGCGATCGCTCAGGTGGAATATAGTTGCGATCCCATCAATCCTGGCGACATCGCCATACCGTTCGTCGAAAAACCGCGGGTCTCGTTCCACGTGCCCGGGCATTTCGACCGGTTCGCGCCTGCCAGCGGTAAGCTGACCGGACGGGTCGTGCTCGGCAAAGACTTTGACGGCTTCCTCGGCACGGGCATGAAACTTTATCTCAACATGGGTTCGAACCAGGGCGTGAAGGTAGGCGACTACTTCCGCGTCGTGCGTCCTTACTCAGCGACCTTGGCCGACCCGGTGGATTCGCTCTCCTTTAAGGCGCAGACTTCAGAAGATACGCAGATGCGTCCACCGACCTTTGAAGCGGGCCGCTTCGACAAGACCAAGGGGCCGAACATTCACGTGGCCGACCTGCCGCGGCGCGCCGTGGGCGAAGTCGTGGTCTTGAATGTCACCCCGACCGCATCCTCGGCTATGGTCGTCTTCGCGCTGGAAGATGTCTACGCGGGCGACACGGTAGAACTAGACGAGCAGCAGTAATCGCGAAAATTACTCAGACTCACGAGAGACGCGGCTAGCCGCGTCTCTTAATTTTTGGCGGAGAAATCGTTTTTTGGGGCGGAGAAATCCTTCCGGAGTACATCAGCAGGGGAGCCTGGCCTACAGGGCGGAAAAACGCAGGACACTCAGCGGAAGAAACGGATTTTTGGGTTGCCGGGAATCATCGCGCCGGCGACGACCACCACTACGATCACAACAGCTAATTCCATACTGCCTCACAACGCCTTCATTAAGCTAAGCGCCAGCTCATCACTTTACTTCCTTTTGCAGAGAACGCAAGGGTACGAAAGTGGGGGAGGGGGCGCCGGGGCGGAGTTTAGAGAGCGACGAGCGAAGAAAAGAACACGAAGACTCTTAGCAACAATAACCCTATTTGAGACTTCGCCGAGGCATGCGTTCTTCGACTTTTGAACACCCATGATCACGCCGTTTCCGTGTCAAGCCATTTAAGAATGTAACCCTGGGGTGGATCGTCGAGACATTGAAAATGTAACCAGAGACCCGCCGTCGCCGCGGCGGCGGGAAAGTGGGAGCTTGCGCCCGGGTAATCGTCGAATCACGGTCCATATGGATTCAGCCGGCAACTTCGACGCCGGAGTCGCCAAAGACCTCAGCGGTAAAGGCCTCAATGGTTGCGTCCTTGCGCCAGGCATCGATTGGCAGGCCAGCTTTACGGCAGGTCTGATCGAGAAAAGTTCTGCGGTCCCAATTCTGTTCCACAGGAACCTGGGGCAGCAGCAGTCCACGGTAAGAGCCCTGCGAGACCAATAAGCCGTGGCGCCCAACCTCAACCGCGCCCGGATGAATAGGGAAAAGGCGCGAGAGCACGCTCAGAGAAACTTCCAGCTGTGGCGCCTCCTCCAGGGTCAGCGGCGAGAAGCGAGAATCGTCAAAGGCGGCGGCGCGGGCAGTTTCGGCGACCGCGCGATGCAAGGGAGCGACCGGCAGAGCATAGCCGACGCAGCCTCGCAATTGACGACGATGCTCAAGATGCGGTTCGTTGTGCGGATCGCGATGCGGTGCGTCGTACAGATTGCTGCCCAAATCGCCCCGCAGGTAAAGCGTGGTAAAGACGCCGCGAGGCTCCGCCAGTTCGGGAGACGCGAGCGGCGCTTCTTCGAATGGCCGGCGCTCCAATGCGCAAAGAATGGCCTGGTGCGCGATGCCAAGCAGGATGCGCCGCCGCTCCAGAGAAAATTCTGATTGTGTGATGAGCGGAGCAGAAATGGGCGTGGTGGGATTCTCAGGCGCTTTATCCGACGAAGCTTCAGACAGCTTGGACATCGCTTTTTCTCCGCCGTGCGAGGACGAAGGAGCGGCGCCGCCGCTTTTCCGATTTGCGATCGATCCGCGACCAGAAGGCCACAAAGTAGTCGAGGGCGGAGACCAGCGACAGCAGCACCATGAACCAGATCGCGACCAGCGCGATCCAGTAGACCGGGAAAATGTAGATGCCGAAGAGCGGCCACTCATGCCAACGGCGCGCGAGAATCACGGCCACCACTGAAATAATCTGCACCAACATTTTGAACTTGCCCAGTTCGCTGGCCTGAATCGTGAAGCCTTCCGACGCGGCAATCGAGCGCAGACCGCTCACCAGAAACTCGCGGCCGATAACGACCACGGCCATCCACGCCGGCACCAGCGCGGGGTTGAACTGCACCAAGGTGATGAAGGCGGCAGCGACCAGCAGTTTATCGGCGAGCGGATCGAGCAGAATGCCCATGGTCGTGATCTGCCCACGTTTGCGCGCAAGATAGCCGTCGATGCCATCGGTGATTGAAGCCAGTATGAAAACGGCAGAGGCCAGAATTTCTCTCTCTCCGGTGCGCTCGCCCGCGAAGCGCGGAGTGCAGAGAATCCAAATAAGAAGTGGAATCGCCGCGATGCGCGTGAGCGTGATGGAGTTGGGAAGATTCACGCAATGACAATGACAATAGTGAAGTCAGAAGCCTCAAATGCGGACTGGTAGGATTATCCTCCACATCGCGGGACAAGGCAACGGACGCGAGGGCGTGATCTTCCGGACGATTACAATGAAGCGGTTAACCGCGGAGAACGCGGAGTTCGCGGAGGTTCTATTAGTTCAGCATCGTGAGGCCTCTCCGAAATCTATTATTCATTCTTCACTCGCGTGGGCGGTTTTTGTTTTTCTCCGTCTCTTTTAGCGCCCTTGTAGCCGGCAGCCTTCGCGTCGGCTTCGGTCATGAATTTCCCCTGCTTCGCCTTGCCCTACCAGCGACCGCTTTTGTGGTAGACGCCGGTCTCGGTGTTGACCCAGACCTTGCCACTGGCTTTCGCCGAGGCGATCTCTTGAGCCGTCGGAGCGCCGGAGGATGTCGTACTCGCCTTGGACGCAGCGGTATTGCTAGGGGATGTCGAAGGAGCCTGAGTCGCGCTCGGACTAGCCGGAGCCGCTTGCGATTCCGCCGGCGTCACTGTCAGGCCCGCCGAAATAGCAATCGTTACGAGGCACAACAGGAGGCGCAACGCAAGGCACGAGGCGACGATCCGCAGGGCATTCCTGCCGGCGTAACGATTCATATCTCCTCACGGCCTGGCTACATTTACGCATAGATTCCGCGCTGGCGGATGGTGTATGCGACGCGATCAATCGCCAGCATGTAGGCCGCGATGCGATTGTTCACGCCGTGCGTCTCCGCGTAGCGAACCACATCGTCGAACGCGGTCACCATGATGTCTCCGAGGCGCTCGTTCACTTCCGATTCTTTCCAGAAATAGCCCTGGCGATCCTGCACCCACTCGAAGTAAGAAGTGGTGACGCCGCCGGCGTTCGCCAGAATGTCGGGAATCACGAAAACCTTCTTCTCGGAGAGCACATCGTCGGCGGCGGCGGTCGTCGGTCCGTTCGCGCCTTCCGCGAGGATCTTGCATTTCACACGATCCACATTGCGGCTGGTGATCTGGTTTTCGGTTGCCGCGGGGATCAGGATGTCGCAATCGACCAGCAGAAGTTCGTCCGGATCGTACGCCTCGGCGCCGGTAAAACCGTGAATCGTGCCCTGCCGCTGGCGAAACTCCCACAGCGCTTCGAGGTCGATGCCGTTTTTGTTGTAGAGGCCGCCACCCACTTCAAGGATGCCAATGACTTTGTATCCCGCTTGCGCCATCAGGCGGGCCGCGTTCGATCCGACGTTACCGAAGCCCTGAATAATGACGCGGCAGGTGTCGCGATTCAGGCGCAGCTTCTTGATTGCCTGTTCGCAGACCATGAGCACGCCGCGGCCGGTGGCTTCGCGACGCCCACGCGAGCCGCCAATGTTGATCGGCTTGCCGGTGACGACGGCAGTGACGGTCTGGCGCGCATGCATGGAATAGGTGTCCATGATCCAGGCCATGGTTTGTTCGTTGGTATTCACGTCGGGCGCGGGCACATCTTTTTCGGGGCCGATGAATTCGAAAAGTTCCGCCGTATAGCGGCGCGTCATGCGCTCCAGTTCGCCCTGCGACATTTTGTGCGGATCGCAGATGATGCCGCCCTTGGCGCCGCCGAAGGGAATATTCACCACCGCGCATTTCCACGTCATCCAGCTCGCGAGCGCGCGCACTTCGTCGAGATTAACGTCGGGCGCATAACGCAATCCACCTTTTGCCGGTCCGCGCGCAATCGAGTGCTGCACACGGAATCCGGTAAAAACTTCGAGGCGCCCGTTATCGAGCTGCACTGGAATGTGCACGATAATCTCGCGGCTCGGACTGCTCAGCACCCGCCACAGGCCGTCGTCGAGATTCAGCTTTTTCGCAGCCAAGTCGAAGCGGGCGGCTTGCGCCTTCAACGGATTAGTTTCCTGCTCAAGTTCCAACGCTGTCGTCATAAAATCTCCGCAATATTACGATTACGATTCCGGCTCAATTATCGAGCAAGCCTCGCAAAGTATATGGCCCCCGCGGAAGGCTAGGCAAGCGAAGGGAGTGCCGGAAGGGGAATTCGACAGCGGAGAGCGAGCGCTCGATGAGTGGCTGCGACGGCGAGCATTGCAAAATGAGGAGAGCGGCGCTTCGCGAACCTATGTGGTTTGCGTCGGTGAGAAAGTAGTCGGCTATTACGCTCTCGCGGTCGGCGCCGTAGTGCGCACGGAAGCGCCGGGTCGAATCAAGCGCAACATGCCCGATCCGGTGCCGGTCATGATCCTCGGCCGGCTCGCTGTCCATAAAGATTATCAAACGAGAAAGATCGGGCCGGCGCTGCTGCGCGACGCCGTGTTGCGATCACTGCAGGCGGCGGAAATTGCCGGAGTACGAGCGATTCTGGTGCACGCGATTTCGGAGCGAGCTCGAAGGTTTTATGAAGACTCCGGATTTACTGCCTCGCCGATGGATCCCATGACTCTAATGATCACGGTGACGGAAGCGGCGAAAGCGATCATAGGCAAAGACTAAGATTCACCACGAGAACGCCGGTCGTCTAGACCGAGTTCCCTCTCTCACCAAATTCGTGCGATCCTAAGCGCTGCAACCAAACCTAAGGTGTGAGCATAGCCGCGAAACATAAATGATCCGTCCTGACTACAAAGAGTTCTCGCGCCTGTCGCGCGACGCTACGCTGGTTCCCGTGGTGAAGTCGATCTCTGCTGACCTGCTTACGCCAGTCTCCGCTTTCCTGGCTGTGGCCGATGGAGAGCCGCACGCCTTCCTACTCGAGTCGGTTGAGGGCGGAGAAAAAATTGGACGCTACACATTTCTCGGCGTGCGCCCGTTTCTGCGCCTGGAATCGCGCGGCGCCGCAATCACGATCGCGCGCGGCCGCAGAGTCGAGCGGCGCACGGGAAATGTTTTCGAGGTCATCAAAGAGCTCTTGCAGCAGCATCGCCCGGCGACCATGGAAGGCTTGCCGCCATTCACCGCGGGTGCGGTCGGCTATTGCGCCTACGACGTCGTGCGGCGCCTCGAAAACATCGGAGAGCACGCCGCCGATGATCTCGATGTCCCCGACTGTGTGCTGATGTTTTTCGATCGCGTGCTGGTCTTCGATCACCTGCGCCACCAGATTCATATCGTGGCCTCCGCCGAGGTGACGCGAGAGGCGCCGAAAACCGCCTACGCGCGCGCCATAAAAGATATCGCCGGCATCGAGCGAAAACTGGCGACGGGATGGAAGCCCGCGCACTGGCGCAAAGCCGCCCCGAAATCAAAGCTCAAACCTCAAGCGCGCACTCCGAAGCCCAAGTTTTTGGCTAGTGTGCGCCGCGCCAAGGAATACATCGCCGCCGGGGATATTTTTCAAGTCGTGCTCTCTCAGCGCTGGGATTTCGAGCCGGGCGTCGCTCCACTCGATCTCTACCGCGCGCTGCGCACGGTGAATCCATCGCCTTATATGTATTTCCTGCGCATCGGCGCAGGTCACGAAGGTCGGCAAGAAAAATCGGCCGGCATGCACGTCATCGGTTCGTCACCCGAGATGCTGGTGCGCGTCTCGGCCGGAGGAAGAAAACTCGAATACCGTCCGATTGCCGGTACTCACCCGCGCGGCCGCGACGAAGCAGCCGACGCCGCGCTCGAAAAGAAAATGCTCGCCGACGAAAAAGAGCGCGCCGAGCACGTGATGCTCGTCGACCTCGGCCGCAACGACCTGGGCCGCGTCAGCGAGTACGGCTCGGTAAAAGTGCGCAACCTTATGTACGTCGAGCGCTACTCGCACGTGATGCATCTGGTCTCCGCGCTAGAAGGCCGCTTGCGTCCGGAACTGAGCGCGATGGACGCCTTTGCTGCCTGTTTCCCTGCCGGAACCCTAAGCGGCGCGCCGAAAGTTCGCGCCATGCAGATCATCGAAGAACTGGAGCCGACGCGGCGCGGCGTTTACGGCGGCGCCGTTCTCTACGCCGATTTTGCCGGCAATCTCGATTCCTGCATCGCGATTCGTACCATGGTCATGAAAGGCAAAAAGGCTACTTTGCAGGCGGGCGCGGGAATCGTCGCCGATTCCGATCCGCAGCGCGAATTCGAAGAAACGGAAAACAAAGCGCGGGCAGTGTTGCGTGCGGTGGAGATGGCCAGAGGCCTAGAGTAAAGGCTCGGAGTAGCGCTCGGAGGCCCGTCCTTCGTGTTTCTGCGAAACCGCAATCCACGCCTCCGGCTAGGGATTTTTCTGATAGCCCATCCTTGACAACCCCCGGCAGTGAACTCGCACCGAATCACCGCCTCGCTAAGTGCGAGACTCGGTCTTCCCTAAATGTCGGCCCTATCGTCGGCGAAAAGCAAGTCCGCGAAGCTCGAGTGCTCGGAACCGCGTGAGGCTTATGCATCGGGGAGGTTAATATGTATTCCGCAGTAAGTGCCACAGCAGCCGCGACGAGCGACGCAAACCGTTTGAACATTTCTTTAGAGCCGAAAGTTGACTCGAATAAACTCGCGGCCGCAGCCGTCCGCGGCGCTTTGGCTGTGGCCTTGCTGTCCGCGTTGCTGCTCGGCGCGCGTCCGGCGCACGCCCAAACAATAAACGATCTCTACAATCCGCCAGAGTATGGCGATCCTCTAGGGACCGGTTCGCTAGCCGGCCTGGTCGCTGACGGCGCTGGCAATTTCTATGGCACCACGAACAACGGCGGCCTTTATCAGAGTGGCATGGTGTTTGAGGTGTCGCCGAATGGCAGTGGAGGCTGGAACGGCACCACCATCTATACCTTTGGATCGGGAGGTGCAGACGACGGCTCCGAACCGGGTTACGGTCCCCTGCTGTTAGATAATGCCGGCAATTTATGGGGAACGACGGAGTCCGGTGGCGCCAACGGATATGGCGCTGTGTTCGAACTTAGTCCGGCGGGGGGAGGCAACTGGACGGAAACTACCATCTATAGCTTCACCGGCGGCACCTACAATTACGATCCCATCAACGGTCTGATCATGGACTCGTCGGGCAACCTCTACGGCACAACTTTGAATTCGAGCGGCGGCGGGGTACTCTCGAGCGGAGCAGTCTACGAATTATCGCCTTCCGATGGAGCCTGGACCGAACAAATTATCTATGCCTACCCTCGAGGCAACCGCGCCGGCTTGACGATGGATTACGCGGGGAACATCTATGGCCTCGGATCGGTCGGAGATCAACCGACGATATACGAGCTGTCACAGAACCATTTCGGTGAATGGGTTCCAACTGTGCTCTTCACATTTCCTGCCAGCAGCCCCGATTACGGTCCCCAGGGAACTCTCGCGCTCGACAAAGAGTTAAATCTTTATGGCACCACATTCGGCAACAACAAGAAAAGCCTGGGAGCGGTGTTCGAGCTCATCCCTCCGAATAATCGCAAGAGCAAGAAGCAATGGACCAAGAAAGTTCTCCACAGCTTTCAGGGCGAAGCCACTGGAGATGGTGCCAAGCCTTACGCGGGGGTCACTCTCGATAAGAGCGGCAACATTTACGGAACTACTGCCTTCGGCGGCTCCGGCAACTACGGCGCTGTCTATGAACTGTTCAACTATGGCGATGGCTCTTATGGCGAAGCAGTTCTAGCCAACACCAGCGACGCGAGCGGAATAGCTCCGTATGGAGCGGTGATTCTCGATAGCGCCGGCAATGTCTATGGCGCAACCGCCTATGGCGGATCGTACAACCTCGGAATCGTGTACGAGGTCACTAACAATTAGTAGGTGGGCAAAGTAACTCAGCGAGCGCCTCATCCTGATGTCGCGTTTTTCGACGTCCGGATGGGGTTGCGCGCTGAGTTCCGGCTTTGCCCTGACTCCGGTCCTACTCCTGACAAATCAAGACGCAACTTTCACAAAACTTTACCTCTGCATACTTTTTAATCCACAACATCGTGGCTGAATTTGTGTTCGACTCATCAAGCATCTGGAAAAAGTATTCATTAGAGTGAGCCCCGGGATGCGCGATCAATCTTAAATTTGAGTTGCGTTGAGCAGGAGTAACTCCTCAATATCGTGGACCGTCCAAAGGATCTCGATCATGAACAGGTTCAGGTCACTAGCTTCGCTGCCGATTCCGCATTGCATGATCGCAACTCTCCAAGCCTGCCTGGGCACAGCCATCCTGTTCGCGCTAACTGGCTGTACATCGATGAAAGTTCACATGGGGATGAAGGTTTACCTGGCCAAGACTCCCGTCGCCTCCATCGCAGTCAGCCTGCCGAAAGGCCCGGGGATCGCGCCCGGAGAGAAGTCACCGCTCGTGGTTGTGGTTACTGAAACTAGCGGCAAGACACTACAGACGGAAGGCGCAGGCAAAGGCAAGGTGATGTGGAAAGACCTGACGGTCACGGCCACTGTAGCCACGGTCAATCAGAAAGGTGTTCTTACTCTTCCCAAGGATCCAAGGATCAGCGACGGAAAGCTGGTGCACATATCCATTGCTGTTCCGAGTCATCCGGACATTCGCAGCGCCGAACTCGACATTCCCGTCCGCTACAACTACGCCTTCGTTTCGAATTATTCCGGCAGCCCCGGCTCAAGCGGCATGAATGGCAGCGACGGAACGGACGGCGCGAGCGGCAGCTCCGGCTCAATGGATCCGAACAATCCCTCCGCTGGCGGCAACGGCGGCAACGGAACCGATGGCTCGAATGGCCAGGATGGAGGGCCCGGCGGAGACGCGCCGCCGGTGCAGGTTCGTGTGGCGCTGCGTGCGGGCAGCCATCCTCTCCTCCAAGTCGGCGTTTCTGCAACGGGGAAAGATAAGCTCTACCTCGTCGATCCTCAGGGAGGTTCGCTGACAGTGAAAGCCGATGGAGGCCCCGGAGGCTCCGGCAGCCGAGGCGGTCGCGGCGGACGAGGCGGCTCCGGAGGGATGGGAACGCCGAGCGGAAGCAGCGGAAGCAACGGCTCGGATGGGCGTAGCGGCTTCGACGGCTCGCCGGGTAGAGGCGGAAGCATTACCATGACTTACGATCCGCAGGCTAAGCCATACATGGCAGCAATCCGTCTCTCGAATAAAGGTGGCCCTCCGCCGGTGTTCCAGGAAGAGCCCGTAGCGCCGCTGTGGTGAGGACAGACGCTGTAGACGACGGGATGTTAACGGAGTATCTGCGTGCTGTCGACAGCCGCCTTAATCAGCACGTCTCGACCGCCCCGCTGGTCTGCCTGACAGCCCCGAGGAGCCACTTGAGAATGAGGCCGTGCCGCAGTCGTCGCAATCATCGTCGCGCTCAATGATGAGCAAAGAAACTCGCGGAAATCGTTTTGCCGGATTCCGCCGGACAGATGGTGCGCCTCGGCTCGCTCTCGGCCGACCGCGCCGCGGTGATCGTCCTTCTGCGCCACTGGTCTTGTTCGTATGGGCGAAGGCGACCGTGCTCAGAACTCACATTCAACAACTAGCTTCAAAAGTCTAAGCAGCGTCTCGCGCTCCTCTGAGGTCATTTTCCGCCGGACAATCTCATCGGCGGTCACCCGAGCTTTTATTAGCCGTTCTCGGTACTTCCTTCCTTTGGCCGTCAGCTGGACTAGAATTGCTTTCCCCGATTTTGCCCTGTGCTCCGACACCAGTCCTTCCTTGGCCAGTGACTTGATCGCCCGATGCACGACGGTCCGATCGAAACCCAGAAGCATGGCGATCTGATTCGAATTCAGCGCTGCTCCCCCGCGCAATGTCGACAGGATGAAGCCGCGAGTCGCCGAACACTGGGTTTGTTGCTCCAGTCTCTTTCCCACCGAGAAATACGCCGCTGCTATATGGGCGAGTACCGAGTCTTTCAGAATGTCATCAGGGATCTCTTTCCCAGGGAGGATGTTCATAGAACGGTCACCGTTGCATCGAGAGGCCTGCGCCACTGCGGGAGATCATTGTGGGCACACGATCTCTTCCCGATCGCAATCACCATCACAATCTCGTGGTGCCAGGCAGACAACCCTAGATATTGCAAGAGCCTGCGGCCATCAAAGCCCTCCATCGGGCAAGTGTTCATTCCCAGCGCTTCGGCGGCGATCATCAGATTCTGGCAAGCTAACGATGTACTCTTGGTTGCCCATTTGAACAAGTCCTGCCGGGACAACGGCGGCATCCCGATCACCATCCGCAGATTCAGCAGCCGGAACAAGGCCCGTTTGATGGCGGCAAACATTCCGAATGGCCCAGGCATGAACAGGATCCGGCCGATCTTTGCTCTGCGCTCGTAGTCGCGAATTTTTTCTGGGGTGAAGTTGCTCCGGCGCATCCACTCCAACTGTCCTTGCGCCGTGGCCGACAGCGATCCGAGGTCTGCCACGGCCACGAGCAGTGCGGAGGCGGTTTCCGCGGGCTTCTGTCCAAGGCACAGTTTCGCCACCGCGACTTTCTTTGCCGCGGACCCTACCCAATAGAACCTGTAAGGCTGGCTGTTAAAGCTCGAAGGGGCCTGGCGGGCTGCCTTGAGAATTTGCTCGCGCAGCCCTTCGGAAATTTCGACGGGTTCGAAGATCTTAACCGCTCGCCTTTGGAAGATCGCGTTCAGGGTTTCATTCATGGCTCGCACCTCTATGTTGCTATTACAACATATTTATGTTGCTATTGCAACATGGAGCGCTGGGCGGCAATTATCGAGCGGCGGCAAATCGCCATTTCACTGAATTGACAGATAACCGGGATCAACCACGCAGGAAATTCGCCACCAGCTTCTTCCCTTCGTCCGTCAGCACGCTCTCGGGATGAAACTGCACGCCTTCGACTGCGAATTTCTTGTGGCGCAGGCCCATGATGACGCGGGTTCCGTCTTTGTCCGTAGTCCAGGCGCTGACTTCGAGGTCGCTGGGCAGATCGTCTTCGGCCACGATCAGGGAGTGATAGCGGGTTGCGGTCATCGGCGTCGGCAGGCCGCGAAAGATGGTCTTGCCATCGTGCTCGACCTGGCTGGTCTTGCCGTGCATCAGGTTCTTCGCGCGGACCACTTGCGCTCCAAAGGCCGCGCCAATCGCTTGGTGTCCCAGGCAGACCCCGAGCAGCGGCACTTTGTATGGAGCCCGGCCCGCAAAATGGCGGATGACATCGATGCTGATGCCGGCGTCCTGCGGCGTGCATGGTCCGGGAGAAACGATGATGCGCTCGGGATGCATCGCTTCAATCTCGTCGACGGTCACTTCATCGTTGCGGCGGACCTCGACCTTCATGCCCAGTTCGCCGACGTACTGGACGAGGTTGTAAGTAAACGAATCGTAGTTATCGAGTACGAAGACCACGGATTTATTGTAGCGCCGGGGAGAAGGGTTTCGGAGTTTCAAGGTTTCAGAGTTTCAGCGATTCCACGCTTCCACCTTAAAGCCTCGCTCTTTCCTTGAAACGTAGAAACTTTGCCCCTGCTTGACAGTCAGGCCTTCAATTGCCATGCTTACAGGCGGTTCGAACGGGCTCTTTGAAACCTTGAAACTCTGAAACTTTGAAACCTTGCTTTTTTGGAGCTACTCAATGGCCGAATCGCAGCGCGACCAGGACAATGACAAGCGGGCCACGCGGCGCTTCGCGCTTCGCCTGCCGGTAAGCGTCCGTTACGGAGAAACCGAAGAGGAGCACGCGGCGCAGACTCGCGACGTGAGCGCGCGCGGAATCTGCTTCTACATCGATTCCGCGATCCAAGCCGGCTCCGCCATCGATTTCACTCTGACCCTGCCGCCTGAGATTACTCTGACCGAAAGCATACGCGTGCGCTGCAAGGGCCGCGTCATGCGCGTCGAAGGGGGCGATCCCGCCGGCAAACTGGCCGTGGCGGCCGTCATCGATGAGTACGAGTTTTTGGCAGAGTCGTAATTCTGCGCTCTTCCTGAAACTTTCGGCCGATATGCGAAAGCAGCTATCCATAGCCTGGAGGGTGTCCTATTTTCCCCACCGCGATTGTGGCGCCGCCGTCCTGGCGGCAAGATGCCGGCGCTCCTTTCGCAACCTGCGCTAAGTTTAGGACACCACCATCGCTTCGAGTAGTTTTCTTCCCGCAAGCCGCGAGTGGTATGTTTGACTAACACTCGAGTGCAGTTGTGAAAGACTCCCAGCCGAATTTTGTGCTCCGCCCAGCAGCGTCTCGCCGCCGTTTGCGCGTGGATGCATGCGCGGTTCTGGTGCTCGTTCTCACTGCGACCGCGCTTCGCGCCCAGACTCCAGTTAACCCTGACTCGAAATCTATTGCCAGCAAGACTGTTCCCGGCAAGATTGCGGCGATCAAGAGCTTTCGCATCGTCCAGGAAAAAGATGGCCAAGCAGTTGAGATTTTATCGACTCGGCCGTTGATTCCGTCAATCCAGGCGATCACCAATCCTGACCGGCTCGTCATCGATCTTCCGAACGCGCGCCTGGATACGCCGCAGAAAAAAATCAGCGTGCGGGCCGATCAGATCGGCTCACTGCGCGCCGACCAGTTTCAGCAGAACCCGCCGATAGCCCGCGTCGTGGTCGATCTCCTCGCGCCTCGCGCTTACACGTGGGATGCCGCCGGCAATCGCCTGGTGGTGCATCTCGGCAAGGCTTCTGATCGAGCGAGCAGTTCGCCATTCGTGCCGCCGACCGTTCCAAGTATCACGCCGTCGTCTCAGCCGGTTGTCGAGTCGGTGCGCACGGCCAGCCCTGTGGCGCTGACCGGAAAAAATGCGGGCTCCGGCTCGACGATTACCGCCGGTCCTGACACCGCGGTGGTCAATCTATCCGCGGGCGGCGAGGTGCACGTTTGTCCGGGGACGACCGTGTCTGTGACCCCGTCGCAAAATCGCCACAACGTGATGCTCAGCATGAACACCGGCGCACTCGAGGCCCACTTCCCTCTCGATGCTTCCTCCGATTCCGTGATGACGCCTGATTTCCGCATCTTGCTGGTGGGGCCAGGAGAATTTCACTACGCCATCAGCGCCGATAATCAAGGCAACACCTGCGTGCGCGCCTTGCCCGGCAATACCGCCGCGGCGATTGTTACCGAGTTACTTGGCGATCGCACCTATCAGGTCAAAGCAACTGATCAACTCATGTTTCATTCCGGACAACTCGATCGTGTCGATGCGGCGGTGCCGCTCGAATGCGGATGTCCGCCTCCGCGCGACGCGACGCAGCGCGCGACGAATAATCTGCCTGTGCAGAGTGAAACGCCGAATGATCAGAGCGCTCCCTTGCCCGCCGTGAATGCGAACCCCGCCTCGAGCGAGACCGCGGCGCCCCATTCCGAAAGCGGGCCCGCGACTATCGTCCCCGCAACGGCCACTCCTCTTGACGCTTCCATCGCGCCCAACGAACTTCACGTGCAAGTAGAGGCGCCTCTTGTGTTCCACGCGAACGGCCCTGCTCCACCACCCCTAGATGACGTGCGCGCCCTACCGCTCGATTCGCGGCCTGAGGCGATGCCGGCTCTGGCGTCTCCTCTGCCCCCGCCTGCGAACAAAAATTCGTCGCTGAATGGCGACCAGACGGCGTCTGCTAATCCCGCCCCGAAGCGCGGCTTCTTCCGAAAACTCGGTGGCTTTTTTGCTTCGCTGTTTCGCTGAAATGCTCCGACAAACTTCACCCTAGCGATGGTCATCGATCTAACGATGTAGGGCATTTGTGCAGGCAAAGTTTTGCGCTCCGAACGCATCTACTTTCAACAACGTATTTCAGACTGCGTCTCAACTTGAATAATCACGAACCGCATGCCAGGAGAACGATGATGCGAAGGTTGTGGGCTCTTGTTTTGTTGATCATGATGGCCGGCGCCGTCTCGGCGCAGATTCCAACTAAAGGCAACGTGTTTTTTGGCTACTCCTATGACCGCACTCCTATCGTCTCGAATGACACTTCAAATCTGAATGGATGGGATGCCACGCTGGAAGGCAAGTTCGCGCCCTGGATTGGCGCAGTGCTCGATGTGGATGGCCACTACGGCAGCCACACTTACGATTGCCCGGCGATGGGATGTCCGATAACCGCCGATGTTGCCGAACACAATGTCTTGTTCGGTCCCAGGGTCTCAGTGCAGGTTCAGCGCTTCCGTCCGTTTGCCGAATTCTTATTCGGAGTAGGCCACATCAGCCGCAGCAATGGAGTTTCCGATTCCAACACTTCATTCGTCGACGGCCTCGGCGGCGGCCTCGATTACAAAATCTTCGGGCCGGTAGCGGTGCGCGGAGAGCTTGATTGGATCAACACTCGCTTTTATGGCGAGGGCCAGAACGGCGTGCGCTTTTCGACCGGCGTCGCAGTGCATTTCTAGCGTAGTGCCTCATGTGGCAACGGCCTGAGATTGCGCCGCAGCCGGCGTTTCTTCCGCGCATTTTTCGAGAATCGCCGGCACTTCAAACAGCGCACGATTCGAATATTCACCGGCCTTACGCCGGAATTCATCGAAGGTCACGGGCTCAAGTAATCGCTGCACCGCAGGCGCAATTTTCTTGAAGCTCGGCACCACAATTCCGTAGCCGTTCTCCGTCACCCATTCCGCGTTGTAGCGCTCTTGCGGCAGCGTCTTCGGGTTGCGTTCGACGATCACGGGCAGGTGAAATTGTAACGCCTCGCTGATCGATCCCGGCCCCGGCTTGCCAATGAAGAAGTCAGACAACGCCATGTAGTATTCGACATTCTTCACGAATCCTATGATCAGAGTTGGCTTCGCGGTCTTCAGATTCTTGAGCTCAGCCGCGAGCTTCTCATTGTGCCCGCAAATCAGAATTAACTGCACGCCGCTGCCCGCTTCGTTAAGCCTCCGCGTGATATCGACCATCACCTGCGAGCCGTGGCCTCCGAAGAGCACGATGCCGGTCGGACCCTCGGGATCGAGGCCAAGTTGCTTTCTTTCCGCGACGCGATCGACGGTCGTCTTTTCATAAAACTTCGGCTTCAGAATCATCCCCGAGGTGCGAAAGATATGCTCAGCGGGAAGGCCAATCGTCAAGGCTTGTTGCCGCGCACGCTCCGTCCCGGCGATGATGCACTCCGATTCCCGCTCAATCCAGAAGTGCGGCGGATAATCCGCCAGGTCAGTGATGAGCGTGACAAACGGTATTCGAGTCCCGGAAATTTCCCTGTTCCGCAGTCTCGCGCTCGGCGCCTTTAGGCTTTCGGCAATCTCGCGATTGAAGTGCGGAATCACCGACAGCACCAGATCCGCCGGCTGTTCCGCCCAATACGTGCGCAGCGCTTTGACAATCGGAGAATGGTAGATGTGAATCGTCGCCTGCAACACGAGGAGGAGTTGCGGTGTGAAGCGCGTCCAGCCTTTGCGCAGAATCAGGTTGTAAGTGTCCTGTATGCGTATGCCCGTGGCGCGACGGATCAGGTCAAGCGGGTCGAGCAATTCCTGAATGTCGAGGAGGCTGACGTCCCACGGATCGGTTTGCGCAGAGAGGGTGGCTTTGAGAGCTTCTGCCGCGCTTTGATGTCCTCCGCCGGCATGATGATAAACGATGGTCAGTTTGCGCAAGTTTTCCGTTGCCTCGTTTTCCGGCGCATGATCTTCTCAGAAATCGCTTCCCGGATCATCGCGCCGCAGAAAGCAAAATCAGGTGGCTACACCTTCGAATTCACCGTCTTCGAGCCATTCCGCCTCGTCGCCGAATTCGTTCGCTTCAAGATCAGCCGCACCCTGCTCCGCCAGCGGCTGGAGTTCGTCGGGTCGCTCAACATATTCACGAATCCGCACTCCCTCCTCATCCACGGTGATGTAGGTGGGATGCGCGTCGATCCAGGCTCCGCAATTGAAATATTCAATTCCGTGCTCGGCGTCGGTCTTTTGCATCGCGGCGTGAGTGTGGCCGCAGAAGATACGCGCCGCGTGACGGTGACGGGCATAGCCGAGAGCGCCATCCGCAACCTTCGGCGACAGGCGCTGCCAGTTCGTGCCCAGCCGATCGAGAAAACGGGTGAGTGTTTTATTTTTCGAATCCCACTTTTGCAGTTGCAGGTAGAGGAGCGTCCCGATCAGATAACTCACGTGAACATTGCTCACCACGAAGCCGTCAAACTGATGGCCGTGGACGGCGATGTGGCGCTTGCCGTGATATTCCCATCGATATTCCTGGTACACCCGGACGCCTACCAAATGCGACATGATTTCTGCCAGGCCGTGATCGTGATTGCCTTCGACCCAAACCACCTCGACCTTGCGCTTGGGATTGGAGAGCTTGCGAATGTACCCAAGAAATTTCCAATGCTCTTTTTTGAGGCGCCCGAAATTGAGGTCGGCGAAAATATCGCCGAGCAGAATGAGGCGGCGATACTGATTGTCCTGGAGAAGGTGCAGGGCTTCGCGAGCGCGGCTCATGTCCGCGCCGAGGTGCAGATCCGACAGGATCAGCGTGTCGTAAACAGGCGGCGCCACAGCCTAATTGTCATCAGAGAGTGTTACATGATGATGAATTGTCCAATATGTTGAAGCAGAGGGTAACTCGTCAGTAATCAGCCGCCGTGATTGTAAAACCGGGCAACGGCTGCACAACGGCTTGTCTGCGATGCGGTCGCGGCCGCCCGCTCAGTGCGTTGGGGGAACGTATTCGGCGGGACGCGCCGATCCTTCACCAAAGAAGAACTGCTCCATCTGCTGCACGATTACTTCTTGATCCTGCTTGCGCGCCGGATTCAGGCGATACTCGTTGAGCAGCATCTTGCAGTGCTCCATCCACTGGCCCCACGCCTGTTGCGAGACATTGTCGTAGATCTTTTTCCCCAGATCGTTGTCGAAGGGAGGCTCGGGAAGGCCCGGCAACTCCTGTTTCAATTTTGCGCAGAATACCTTGTGTTCAGACATAATTTCTTCTGAAATTATCGCACAGCGACAGCGGATTCACGGGAAGGGAGAGAAAGGTGCCGTCGCGCGGTCGACATTTTCGCTCGGAGTCTTCCCGAAGCGGAGCACGCACTTCTCCAAAATCGTTCGCTCACGCGATATTTTCATTGACAAATTACATACTCATGGCAATATCTTGTGGTAGGACAGCTGCTCATACAAGTTGTAGAGTAGCCCGGGCATCAAGGTGCCCTGTCGAGAACCTTGGGAGAACAAATCGTTCAAACGGAGGAAACACTTCATGGCAACCAAGAAGAAAGCCGCCAAGAAAAAGAAAC
>JGI12635J15846_10000058_pt1 | contig 70187 bp, 60 predicted proteins | sample BlaSpr_A8_OM2_M2_FD_15846 | JGI IMG/M metagenome (IMG submission 15846)
TACCCACCTCGAATCCGATCGAGAAATCGATCACGCCGTAGTAGAGCGTCACCATGACGCCTGCGACGGCAGCCAGTGCGGCGCCAATCATGAACGTCAGGGCGATGATCCGATCGACGTTGTAGCCGAGGAACTGCATCATCCGCTGATCCTGCTCACAAGCTCGCTGCTGTCTGCCGAACGGTGTTTTATTGATGAACAACGTGAAGGCGCACATCAACAGGATCGTCACCAAAACGATGAGGATTTGCACATACGAGACGTATGGCCCATGAAATTGTTGACCGGAGAAAAGGTTCACGCCTCCCGTCACGAGCGGCTGGATAGACTTGACTCGCGCGCCTTGAGTAAGCTGAACCATGTTCTGCAGGAAGATGGAAATCCCGATCGACGAGATCAGTGGCGCGAGTCGATTGGACCCGCGGAGCGGCCGATAACCGACACGCTCGACGGTCCATCCGAATACGGACGTCAGTGCGATCGATACGATCAACGTAATTGCAATGCTCGCCACGACCGACGAGATCCCGCTGCCTGCAAGCAGCGTGAAGCAGGTCACGGCGATGAACGCGCTCACCATGTAAATATCGCCATGAGCGAAATTGATCATGCCGATAATGCCGTAGACCATCGTGTAGCCGATCGCGATCAGGCCGTAGACGGCGCCCAAGGTCAGCCCATTAATCAGTTGTTGCAATGCCTGGCTCATGTCCTCTCCGGTGAATCTGCTGCAGAGGCGGCGCAGTAGACCGACGCACCGCCTCTTTCCTTGCTACATAGACTGGACAGGACGTATCACTTTACATAGTCGTAGTTGTTGCCTTTCCAGCGGTAGACCACATAGCCGGGGCTCTTCAGATCGCCTTTCGCGTCGAAGTCCACCTGGCCGACTACCGTACTGAACGATGCGTTGTGAAGCTGCTTCACGATCGCCGCATAGTCTGTGGAGTTGGCTTTCTTCGCGGCCTCTGCAAAAACCTGCATGGCGGCGTACGAGTACAGCATGTAGCCTTCAGGCTCGATCTTCTGCGCGCGAAACGCCGCCACCACCTTTGCAGCCGCCGCACTCTTGCGCGGGTCGGGCGGGAAGGTAAACAGAACCTTGTTGATCTCCGGCCCAGCCGCAGTAACCAGTTCATTGTTCGTCAACGTGTCGCCGCCGAGGACGGTCAAATCCAGTCCGGCCTGTACCGCCTGGCGAAGGATCAGCGCCACTTCCTGGTAATAGCCGCCGTATGCAAGGATCTGAATGCCGTTCGCCTTCAGCTTGCTGATCAGGCCGGAGTAGTCCTTCTCACCGGCTGTGATCGACTGGCGCAGCGCCACGGGTGCCTGCTTCGCCGCCAGATCTTTTGCAATCTCGTCCGCCAGGCCGCCGCCATACGCCGTCTTGTCGTCAATGACGGCGATTTTCTTGCCCTTGAAGTTTGCAGCGATATAGTCGGCCGCGACCTGTCCCTGCTGATCGTCTCTGCCGGTGATACGAAAGATTCCCTTGATACCGCGTTCCGTGATTTTGGGGTTGGTCGACACAGTGACCTGTGGGATCTGCGCGTCGTTGTAAACGTCGGATGCAGGCAGCGTGGAACTGGAGCACCAATGGCCGTCGACGAACGCCACCTTCTTATTGACGAAACTGTTGGCAACGGAAACTGCCTGCTTGGGATCGCAGACGTCGTCACCGACAACCAGATCGAGTTGCTGTCCAAGCAAACCGCCTGCCGCGTTGATGTCCTTCACCGCCTGTTCTGCGCCCTTGCGAAACTGATCCCCCCCCGACGCGTACTCTCCCGTCATCGGACCCGCCACTCCCACCACAACGCTTGCGTCCGCCGTGGCCGAGCAGGCCAGAGCCATTCCGCCCATGCTTAGTGCCGCACCTAATTTAACCAATCCTTTCCGGCCGTTCATAACCATCTCCAAGAGCAGGCTTCGATGCAGGAACGAACAGGTCTCAGCTATCGTTCCTGAGTGTCGCCTCGCGTTCAATCACGAGGTAGAGCGCAGGTTGCCGACACCAAAAACAAGCTGGAATTTGATTGTGCGAAAGCGGGGATTAGGTTGCGCCTAAAGATGCGAAATGCCGCGTTGTGTGCGCGGCAAAACGCACAATTCGGCGGCTCGACCAGAGACATGACCGAGTAAACGACTAGTCGGCAAACTGTGCGTCTGAAGTTCGTCCTGTTTCGGTCATTCACGCCGATGATGCGCAACCAAACCGGGGAGCCTCTTTCAGTTCGACCAGGAGGGTTCAGAAAGTCAACGGATAAGTCATTCGAAAAACTCGAGCCCATGCCGCCCGAAGGCGTTGCGCGCGGTCGTCAAAGAGATATGAGGCAGCCAGCGTCAAGAGATGTGAAATAGCACCCGTCACGATGTGCTCGGCATAGGGGATGCGGTAGTGACTCGCGTGCGAGTAGGCGTCGCCCACGGTTGTCAGGAAGCCTGACGACCAGCGCATTGCCATATCGATGCGCGTAGAGTTTTGCCGCAGCCGTGAAGGTCAAAAGTACGGCCAGGAGTCCGGTGAGCAGACCTGTCTGGAATGCAATCGTCCAGCGGGAAAGGCTCATGACATTGCCCCCGCTCCCCGGCATGCAGGTCATGCACGCGCTGGTCGGCTGCCAGAAACGCTGGATAAACAGCTTGACGCGGCGCTTCCACTCGGTTGACATGATGCATTTTCCATCAATGCCATTGTTACGGCCGACGCCACTATAGGTACCGTTGGAGCGGTTTCCAGGCCTTCCGACCAGCTTGCCGTCCTCGTCATGGATGCGTTAAATCTGCGCGCCGTCGAGGCCGAGCAATAAACTGGATATGGTGGGATACTACACCGCGATTGGACGCCCGCCGTTTCGACCGGGACCGGAATTCGGCCCTTGCGTTTATCGGTGCAGCTCCATCGATGACAGGTGTCGAACGATGCGCTTCCGCACGAAGTCAGCTTCCGGACTCGACCCTCGAGGGACCGTCCTCCGAGACGTTGCGGATCTCCGCTCTCACGTGAAAAGCCGACCTCCAGGACCCGAAGCTTGGCTCTCTCGCTCGATTTGAGCGTGCGTAGCAGCGTGCCACACGATCTGAAATCCTTCGGTTGTCGAAGGCGGGACAAAGTACTGCGTTATCTGGTCGAACTGGACATCGGACGTTTCGAACGGATGCTCGCCTGAGGCATTCCGTGCTCTGAGGCGGATCTTACAAATCTCGTCACTGACATCCAGATAGTGAAGCCGGTGTCCCACTCCAGTTCCACTAAATAACTCGCGCCCCCATGCGCGGCTGTCGATGGTATTGAAAGGGAAATCCAGAATCACTGACATCCCGGCCGATAGGATCAAAGCCGGCAGCCAGCGGTCAAAACGCTTGACCAGATAAGCCGCTGGCACAAGCAGGAAACCGCGTGCCAGGCATCGACAGGCTCACCGCGACTGCACTGGCCGCGACAATTGGGCATGCAAAGACGTTCAGGTCTGGGCGTGAATTTGCCTCGTTCCTCGGGCTGGTGCCCAGGCAAAGCGGCACCGGCGGCAAGATCCAGTGGGGATCGATCTCCCGACGAATAGGATCAGCCTTTCCGACCAAGCGCGGCAGCGACGATCGCGACCTGCACACCAATCATTCGCCGCATGTCTGCGCCATCGCGGGCGATTTCCTTAAACCCCTTGATAGCAAACACAATCGTCTCGGCCAGGTCCCCGGCTGCTATACCTAGGCCCGATTCGGCGAGTGGTGCACTGATGATTTCCGTCAGCAAGTCTCCGAACGCGGAAAATCCATTGCAGACGGACGCGAAACCCAGATCAAACATGTCTTTTGCGTCCGGGTGTGCCTGTACCAACTCGAATCCCTCTGCTCCCCACGCCTCACAGGCATAGCGCAGCTTTTTTTCGAACCCGCGATAGCGAGGTAATCGCTGGCGAATCTCGCTCAACTTGTCAGCCACCATCGCGTCCACGACTGCATGAAAGATCGCGTCCTTGTCGGGAAACGCCAGATACAGCGTCGGACGAGACAGACCCGCCGCTTGCGCGATGTCTGCCATTGTCGTGCGCGCATAGCCATATCGTAGAAATACGCCTATCGCCGCCTGGACCACCTGGTCACGGCGCGTTGAAGTTGCTTCGCTCATGACGTCGATTATGACACGTCGACGGCTCGATACTTTGACGAAAACTGTCAGATGAACTAGACTGAAATTGACAGTTTTACCAAAAATGTCAATTCGTAGCGACCGTCTATTGACTCAGGAGATACACGTGGCCAGTCCCAAAGTGTGGTTCATCGCCGGTGCGTCGCGTGGCTTTGGCCGTCGATGGGCAAAAGCAGCGCTGGCACGCGGAGACAAGGTTGCAGCTACTGCACGTGACCTGCAATCACTCGAAGTCCTGCAAAAACAATACGACAAGGCCCTGTTGCTGCTCCCGCTCGACGTCACCGACCATGACGAAGTTGTCCGTACCGTCAATCGCGCGCACCAGCACTTCGGACGCCTCGATGTGATCTTGAGCGTTGCCGGTTATGGCTACATGGGCGCCATCGAGGAGGTCAGCATTCAGGACGCCCGCGCCAACTTCGAGACCAACGTCTTCGGCACGCTGTCTGTGATTCAGGCCGCCCTTCCTCTTCTTCGAGCGCAGGGATCGGGACATATCCTGCCGGTGTCGAGCGCGGGGGGAATCGTTGCCTTCCCGACGGGTGGTATCTACGAAGCGACAAAATTTGCCGTGGAGGGTTTGGCCGAAGCACTTGCCGGCGAGGTTGCCGGATTTGGGATCAAGGTAACGATCATCGAGCCGGGGCCGTTCTCTACGGATTTCATGAATGAATCGTCCATCCGGCAGGCACCGCCGATGCCGGCTTACGAGTCGGTACGTCAACACCTGGCGTCGATGCTGTCAGCCGACGCCTTTGGCGATCCTTCCGCAACTGGAGAAGCGATTCTGAAGGTGGTCGATGCGCCCGAGCCTCCGCTTCGTCTCATCCTCGGCAGCGCAATGCTTCCGTTGATCAAACAGGTCTACGCGGAACGCCTGAAGGTTTGGGAAAGCTGGGAGAACGTTTCGAAGGCCGCGCAGGGCGGCCGCAACTAAAGGGATTCACTATGTCTGATACTTCAAAAATCTGGTTGGTAACCGGCGCTGCACGCGGCCTTGGGCGCCTCATCAGCGAGGCGGTCCTAGCCGCGGGCGATCTTCTTGTCGCTGCCGCCCGCGATCCCGAACGCCTGGGAGATTTAGTCGAGCGCTATCCAGACCGGATTCGTCCCGTCGCACTCGATGTCACCGACGAGGTTGCCGCGCAACGCGCGGTCGACCACGCGCTCAATGCCTTTGGTCGCATCGACGTGCTGGTCAATAACGCTGGTTATGGCCACACCGCTCCGTTCGAGCAAATGACAACGCAAGATTTCCGCGATCAGGTGGAAACTAACCTGTTCGGTGTGGTCAACCTGACCCGTGCAGTGGTGCCAGTGATGCGTGAACAGCGCGCTGGTCATATTTTCCAGGTGTCATCGGCGGGAGGCCGCACGTCGACGCCAGGATTGTCCGCCTATCAGGCAGCGAAGTGGGCCGTCGGCGGTTTCAGTGACGTCGTCGCGAAGGAGGTTGCTCACATGGGCATTCGCGTATGCACGCTGGAACCTGGAGGGATGCGCACCGACTGGGCCAGCGAAGCACGTAGCGGCAACAATGACCTGTTGCCCGACTACGAACAGTCGGTCGGCAATATGCTCAGGCTCCTGGAAGCTTATGGCGGTCACGAAATCAGCGACCCCGCGAAGATCGCGGCACTGATCGTCCAACTGTCACGTCGGGACGAGCTTCCGTTGCGTCTGTTGCTCGGTGGCGATGCCCTGCACGTCTGCAGTCTCGCAGACGCTGAGCGCGCCGAGGAACAGGAGCGGTGGCGCGAAACCACGCTTTCCACGCATTTCCCGGATGCACAACTACCGGAAGGGCTCGATTTCCTGAAGAAGCCCAAATAACTATCGTCTGGCTAGAACCGGTATCCGATTCCGAGAAAGACAATCACCGGATCCGCCGTAATGCGCGTCTTGCTGGACAACACTGTCTGACCGTTGGCGGCCACGGAACTGACCGTCGCATTTGTCTTAAGAGACAGATAGGTCACCGACGCAGTCGCGTACCAGTTCTTGCTGATATTGTAAGACGCGCCCGCGGTGACTGCGGGGTTCCATGACGGACTGAGCGACGCCTTGACCTGTCCGCCCGGCCCTGCAATCTCTTGCAACGCGCCACTGAATGTCGAATTGAGATTGGTATGCGAGAACCAGGTATAGTTCGCGCCTATCCCGACGAACGGGCGCAGCTTCGTCTGCGCGTCGAAGAAGTAATACTTCAGGAACAGAATGGGTGACCACGACCGGGAGGTGGCGAGCGGCGCCAGATTCCCCAGATTGAGCGATGGTCCACCGGCACCGAATGGTGTGGCGTTGCCCTGCGCATAGAGCTTGAGCTTGGGCGGTATGCCTGCCGCCAGGTCGAAAGCAATATGGTCCGTGACGAAATAAGTGGTCGAGAGCTCCATGGTGAACGTGTTATGTATCTGACCACCCGTTCCCGAAGACGTGAATGTGCCCAAAGGCGAACTGCTCTGCAACGATGTTGCGGAAGACGGGCCAAAGTCAAGCCAAACTCCACCGACGCTGGTTATGAGACTGCCCGCGCTCTGCGCCATCGCACTGGAACATATCGCACCCGGTATTAACGCGAGGCATACAAGTTTTTTCATTATTTCGTCTCTAGTTTATTTAGCATGACGTATTAATATTTCAGCACCGATGTTTTTTTTGAATCGCCGCTCAGAACTGCTCGATTGGGAGGCTCGACCCGCTCGATGCGCCGCTGCGGATCGTCTCCAGAAGTGCATTCGCTTTGGGCAAGACCTTGTCGGCGTAGAAGCGCGCAGTGGCAAGCTTCGCGCGATGGAAGTCCGGGTCTTCGTTCGCTGCGGATTTTTTTGACGCAGCAAGCGCTGCGCGCCCCATCTGCCACCCGCCGCACACGTATCCGGTTAGCATCAGATAGTCGACGGAACCGGCAAGCGCTGCGTCGGGCTCAGTTGCCAACGCGTGCAACATCCAGGCGGTAGCATCGTCGAGCGCCTGGACACCGGCCGCGAGCGCCGTGCCAATGGACGCCACTTGTGTATCTTTGCTGCGCTTCAGCTCCAGCGCGGCCTGACGCATCTCCGCAATCAGTTCAGCCATCCCCGCACCCTTATCTGACGCGAGCTTGCGGCTTACGAGGTCGGCAGCCTGGATGCCTGTCGTGCCCTCATAGATTGGCGCGATTCGCGCGTCACGCAGGAACTGGCATGCGCCCGTCTCTTCGATGTAGCCCATCCCGCCGTGCACCTGCACACCCGTCGATGCAATCTCGACGCCCAACTCCGTGCACCATGCCTTCAACACGGGGATCAGAAGATCGACACGCACCTGGCGACGTCCGCGCTCATCGGCGTCGGGATCACGGTGGGCGCGGTCCATATCCGCCGCCATCACGTACGCGAAAGCACGCATCGCTTCGATCTGGGACTTCATCGTCATCAACATGCGCCGCACATCCGGGTGATGAATGATCGCCACGGCGCCACCCGATTTGCTGGCTGCGAGCCGCCCCTGGACGCGTTCCTTCGCATATTCGCGGGCCTGCTGATAAGCGCGTTCCGCCACCGCAAGCCCCTGGATACCCACCTTCTGGCGCGCCTCGTTCATCATCGTGAACATATGCGCGAGACCTTTGTTCTCCTGCCCCACCAGATAACCGATCGCCCCACCCTGGTCCCCGAAGCTCATCACGCAGGTCGGACTCGCGTGAATGCCGAGCTTGTGTTCGAGCGATACACAGTGCACGTCGTTGCGTTGCCCCGGAGAGCTATCGGCATTCAGCAGGAACTTGGGCACGACAAAGAGCGATATGCCGCGCACGCCCTCGGGCGCATCCGGCGTGCGTGCGAGGACGAGATGAATGACGTTGCCCGTCATATCGTGATCGCCCCACGTGATAAAAATCTTCTGGCCGTAGAGGCGATAGTGGTCGCCTTCGGGTACGGCCTTGGTACGCACGGCGGCGAGATCCGAGCCCGCTTGCGGCTCGGTCAGGTTCATGGTGCCCGTCCACTCACCGCTGATGAGATTGGGCAAATAGCGTCCCTTGAGTTCTTCCGAGCCGTGCTGCCTCAGCGCCTCCGTGGCGCCCGCCGTCAACAGAGGACACAGTGCGAATGCCATGTTGGACGAATTCCACATCTCGACGGTCGCCGCACTCAACAACTCGGGCAGCCCCTGGCCGCCAAAATCCGGGTCACCGGAGAGGCCGCTCCAGCCGCTTTCGACGAACTGCCGGTAGGCTGTCGCGAAACCGTCCGCTGCAACCACGCCGTCCTTCGTCAGGCGCGCGCCCTGCTCGTCGCCGGGCTTGTTGAGCGGTGCCAGCACTTCAGTCGCGAGCTTCGCCGCCTCGTCGAGCACAGCCTCGGCGAGTTCGGGTGTCACTTCCTCGAAGCCCGGCAGCAAAGACAACTCGCCGAGACCGGCCAGTTCCGTCATAACGAAGCGCATGTCGCGCAGTGGTGCAATATAGGTGCTCATCATGGTCTCCGGAATCAGTTTTGTTGCAGTTTGTCCAGCTCACCGGACAACTCCGGCAATACCTTGAAGAGATCGCCGACGATCCAAAAATCGGCGACCTGGAAGATCGGCGCCTCCTCGTCCTTGTTGATCGCGACGATCACCTTCGAGTCCTTCATGCCGGCCAGATGCTGGATCGCGCCGGAGATACCGACCGCGATATAGAGTTGCGGTGCAATGACCTTGCCGGTCTGGCCCACCTGATAGTCGTTTGGCACGAAGCCGGCATCCACGGCAGCGCGCGACGCACCGACCGCTGCGCCCAGTTTGTTGGCGATATCCTCAAGTAATGCGAAGTTTTCACCGGAGCCCATGCCTCGGCCGCCCGAGATCACCCGCTGCGCCGATGTCAGCTCAGGGCGCTCGGAGCGGGTCAGTTGCTGGCTCACGAAACGTGAACCCGGGACCTCGACAGCCGGCGCGAGCGATTCGATCGCCGCCGCGCCGCCTTCGGCCGGCGCCGCTGCAAAGGCTGTCGTGCGTACTGTCATGACTTTGATACGGTCCGCGCTTCGCACCGTCGCCAGCACGTTGCCCGCGTAGATGGGGCGCACGAATGTATCGGCGGACTCGACGGCAACGACGTCGGAGATCTGCGCGACGTCGAGCAGCGCCGCCACGCGTGGCATCGCGTTCTTCGCGGTTGTGGTGGCGGGCGCCAGCACGTGGCTGTAATCGGCCGCGACCGTCGTGATCAGCGCGGCCAGGTTCTCGGCCAACAGATGCGCGTAGTGCGGCGCATCGACGACCCGCACGCGCTTCACGCCAGCGATGCTGGCGGCCTGTTCCGCGACGGACGCGCATTGCGATCCGGCGACAAGCACATGAATGTCGTCGCCAAGACACGCGGCGGCGGTGACGGTGTTCAACGTCGCAGCCTTCAGCGTGTGATTGTCGTGTTCTGCAATAACGAGTATGGACATGGTTCCCTCTTCCGTTTCAGATGACGTGCGCGACGTTCTTCAGCTTCGCCACGAGATCTGCGGCGTCGGCGACGCGAATACCCGCCGCGCGTTTCGTCGGCTCAGCGAGCTTCAGCGTCGACAGCCGCGGTGCGATGTCGACGCCGAGGGCATCGGGCGTCACCACATCGAGCGGCTTCTTCTTCGCCTTCATGATGTTGGGCAACGTCGCATAGCGAGGTGTATTGAGCCTGAGATCGGTGGTCACCACCGCCGGCAGATCGACCTCGATCGTCTCAAGTCCGCCGTCGATCTCGCGCGTCACGGTCGCCTTGCCTGCTTCCACGCTCACCTTCGATGCGAAGGTCGCCTGCGGCCAGCCGAGCAGCGCTGCGAGCATCTGGCCGACCTGGTTCGCGTCGTCGTCGATGGCCTGCTTGCCGAGCATCACGAGTTGCGGCTGCTCCTTGTCGACCAGCGCCTTGAGCAGCTTCGCAACCGCAAGCGGCTGCAACTCGGCGTCGGTCTGGACGAGGATGGCGCGGTCAGCGCCTGTCGCCATCGCCGTGCGCAGCGTTTCCTGGCAGGCCTGCACGCCGCAGGACACGACCACCACCTCTGACGCCGCGCCGGCTTCCTTCAAACGCACCGCCTCTTCCACGCTGATTTCGTCGAAGGGGTTCATCGACAGCTTCACATTCGCGATGTCAACGGCGCTGCCGTCGGCTTTCACGCGGACTCTCACGTTCGCGTCGACGACGCGTTTGACAGGAACCAGTACTTTCATTGCCTACTCCGTTTCGATAAAGGACTTCGCCACGCCGGCCATGTGAACCGATCGCTCGAGGTTTTGTTTTGTTCGTCAGGGATGTGCGCAGCGGGCCCGGGTTTGTGCAACGCAATGTGATTCGATGCGGGTAGACATGTCTCCTCCCTCAAGGTGGTTGGGCGTATCATTTCGTGAGCAAAACACCAGTTCAGGCCGCGCCTGCCGAGGGGCGACTCCCAGTGACAGGTCGTCGTGCCGCACCGTTGTCCAGCTGTGGAACTACGTGTCTCCTCGCTGGAATCAATGGTGTCTGAGTGCGGCGCCGCGCAAAATCCCCCTTACAGGGGAGCGCGATTGCATGGACGGGAAATGGAAGTCAGGGTCAACCCGAACGTCTGGAGCCACTGATGCACGTGATAGAAGCGTCGCCCCTGAACAGGCCGCCTCTCTTCCTCGCAACGAAGGTGTTTCCGCCGCGCCTGCCCGTCGGATTGATCGATCGGCCACGGCTCGTCGTGCTCGCCGGGAAAGCGGAATACAAACGGCTGACAGTAATCAAGGCGCCTGCCGGTTTTGGCAAGACATCGCTTGCGCTCACGTGGCTCAACGGGCTGAATGCAAGCGGCGCATATGTCGCGTGGCTGTCGCTCGACACGGAGGACGACGAACCCGCGCGCTTCTTCCATCATCTGGCGCAGGCGTTGCGCAACGCCTGCGCCAGCGTCGGCGCATCCGCGCTCAGCCTGACCACCGAGGCGTCGCTCGTGCCCGCGCACTCAGTCGTGTCGACGCTGATCAACGAACTCGTCGAAGTCGACGACGAGGTCTATCTATTTGTCGACGACTATCACCTGATCAGCCTGCCCGTCATTCACGATGCAATGTCGTACTTCATCGCGAACGCACCGTCGAGCGTGCATGTCGTGGTCTGCACGCGTACCGATCCACCGCTGCCGCTCGCCAACCTGAGAGCCAGGAACGACCTGCTGGAAATCGACGCGTCGACACTCCGTTTCAACTTCGACGAAACACACAGTTTTGTCGAACAGGAATGCCCAGGCGGCCTGCGCGCCGCCAGCGTCAAGTCGCTGTTCGCGAACACCGAAGGCTGGGCCGCGGCGCTGCGAATTTCTGCCTCGGTGCTATCGCGGGACGAATGCAAACCGGATTGGGACGTGGGTGCGCCGTCCGGGGCCTCCCGGCCGTTCGCCGCCTACCTTGAAGACATACTCAAGCGTTTGCCAGCCGATATGGTCGGGTTCATGTTGCGCACGTCGATACTCGACCGCCTGACGGCGTCGCTATGCGAAGCGGTAACAGGCATTGGTGCGGGGCAAGGCATGCTGGACACGATCTCTGCGCGCCAGTTGCTGCTCGAACCGCTCGATATCGAAGGACGCTGGTTCCGCTATCACAATCTGATGGGCGAGTACCTGCGCCGGCGGCTCGAAACCCGGCATCGCGATGAAGTGGTGGACCTGCATCGTCGTGCGTGCCAGTGGTACGCCAAAGAGGAGCAATGGACAGACGCGGTCAAGCACGCAATCGCCGCGGGCGATACGGAAGACGCCGTCTCCCTGATGGGTCACTGCGCGATGGCGCTCGTCACAAAGGGCGACCTGCTCACGCTGCTCGGCTGGCAACGGCAGTTCCCGGCGCACCTGATGCGCGGGCAGGTCAAGGTCACGCTCGCGATCGCGTGGGGGATGGCGCTGGCGATGCGTTTCGACGAAGCGCTCGCGATGCTGGATGAGATCGAGCGCGACGCTGGTTCTGGCCCGAGCGACGCCTCCGAAAACATCCGCTGGGAATGCCAGGCGATCCGCTCGGTGGTGGTCGCACTACAGGACGACGCGCCGCGCGCGCTTGCGATCGCACAGCCGTGCCTCGACCGGCCGTCGACAGACAGCTGGACCACCAACGTCGTCTCCAACGTCGTGCGCTTCGGGCACTGGAAAGCAGGCAACCTGCAAGCGCTGTACGCGACACCGTGGATCCCCTATTCCATCGAGGAAGACCAGCGCAATGTGTTCGCTTCGGTCTACCGGCTATGCCTGCTCGGCCACGCGGAAATGCAGCAGATGCACTTCGCGCTCGCCGAGCGCTATTTCACCGAGTCGATGCAGCTCGCCGAGCGCCATGCGGGTCCGAAATCCATCTCGGCCGCGTTGTGCGCGCCCATGATTGCGCAGATCTGGTACGAGCAGGGGCGGCTCGACGAAGCGGAAGCGTTGCTGGTCGATCTCATGCCGGTGATCGACCTGGCGGTCCTGCTCGATAGCACCTTGATCGCTTATCGGGTGCTCGTGCGGATCGCTATCGCGCGCGCCGACGCCGAACAGGCCTATGCGCTGCTCCATCGGGCGGAGGCCCTGGGTTATGCACGCCGATGGGACCGGCTGATTGCCGGCGTCCTCGTCGAGCGCGCAAGGCTCTATCTTGCGGAAAGGAGGATCACGGAAGCGTCGGCATGTATCGTGCAACTGGATCAACTGGTGCATGCCCGTTCCGCCGCTGAGAACGCAGTCTCGCCGGAGATCGAAACCTTCCGTGCCATCGCGGTGGCCTGGGTGGCGATGGCCCAGAAACGGACAGAGGCAGCCCTCGGGTCGTTGACATCCGCTCTGCGAAGCGTCGAAGAGCGGCACGGCGACTATCTCGCGCTGCGCTTGCGCACCGTGCTCGCGCTCGTCTGGTTGGGTGCGAACGAACGGACCCGCGCCGTCGAAATCTTTCGCGAAGTCCTGAGGGCCAATAACGACATCTACCGCTCGATTCTCGACCAGGGGCCAGAAATCGGGCCGCTCCTGCTTGCGGTTCGCGACGACACGCGTTCCACCCCACAGACGAAGGAGAGCGTCGCTTACATCGATCGCCTGCTGGACGGCTGGCGGGTGCTGTATGAGCCCGCCGCGGGCCCCAAGCGTGACACGGAGCGCGAGCCGTTGAGCGCACGGGAGCGCGGCATCGTCGAGCTGATTGCCCAAGGGCAGTCGAACAAGGAGATCGCGCGCACCCTGGGGATTACGCCAGAAACCGTCAAGACGCATGTCAAGAACATCTTCGTGAAACTGGCCGTCGAGAAGCGCGCGCACGCCGTTGCGCGCGCGCAGGCAATGGGACTGGTCGCGGCCGGCTAGCGCGCGTGTCACCGCACGTCACCGCGTCTCACCGCATGATGGCGAGTGTGGCGGCGTGAAGCAGCACGCCGACCATGCCGCCCACGAAGGTACCGTTGATCCGGACATACTGCAGGTCACGGCCGATTTCCGCTTCGATCTTCTGGCTCACTTCACCCGCATTCCAGCCTTTTACGACCTCGGTGATCAGCGCGGACAGCTGGCGCCCGTAGCGCACGACAAGTTCACGCGCGAGCGCGAGCCACCACGCGTTCAGCTTGTGTCGAATCGCGGGCTCACGGCTGATCCGCTTGCCGAGCGAAGCCAGCATACTTGTCAATGCGTCGCGCACGGCCGATTGCTCGTGACCGAGATCGGCGGTCACACGTATGCGCAAGCGCTCCAGCAGCACGCCATAATAGTCTGCATGCCTGAAATAGCGGATGCAGTCGTGCATCAGCGACTTGCCGAAACGGCGGTGCACGGCCGATGTCTGCAATCGCACGGTCAGCGCCTGCAAGGTCTCATCGAACTGGCGGCGAAGCGCGTGGTCCGGACTCGCCGCCGCTTCATGGAGAAGCGCAATGATGCCTTCGATAAATTTCCTGACGATATAGTCGTCAAGCGGCGCGGGCGTGTACCTCGACGTCTCGCTGAATTTGGCCTTGATCATGTCGACGTTCGCCGTCAGCCACTTCTCCAGCGCTTCGAGTCCGTGAACCAGCCACGGCTGATGCCGCTCGCCTTCGGTCAGTACTTTGAGGACGTCGCCGGCCACGCGGGATACGTCGAGCGTAAGCAACTTCGGTATCACCAGACGGTCGAAAAACCACTGGAGGTCTGCTTCGTCAATGCCCTCGAGCAATCCTGCAACGGCGTCAGCCACGATATCGGCGACCCCGCGGCTGTTCGCCGGCTGCGCCAGCCACCGGGCAAGCGCCTGTGCGGCATCGTGGCCGCTCAGCTTGCCGATGATGAGCTCCGGTGCCAGGAAATTTTCTTCGACGAAGCTGCCGAGGCTCTCGGCAATGCGCTGCTGGTTTTGCGGAATGATCGCCGTGTGCGGGATCCGCAGACCCAAAGGATGACGGAACAGCGCGACGACTGCGTACCAGTCCGCGATCGCGCCGACCGTGCCGGCCTCCGCAAACGCGCGCGGCCACGCAAGCCATGAATGGTCAGCCTGCCAGGCGACACACGCGAACAGCAACGCAATCATGAAGGCGAGCAGGCACATCGCCGTTCGCCGCATGCGCCTCAAGCCGCTTGCCTTGCGGTCTTCGCGTGCATTCGCAGTGGTCGGCCGCATACCATCGCGATCACCATCGCCATCGCGGTCGCCCGCAAAGAAACTCAACTCGCCTCCTGCCGGAGAAACCTGCGCACCACAGGCGCGACTTCATTCGCGCGCGAGATAAGAAACAGGTGACCGTCGTCGATCACATAGAGCGTCGCATCGCGGATACGGGCGGCGAGAATCTTCGCGTTGGTCAGCGGCACGATCGGGTCGTCGTTGCCGTGCATGACCAGTGTCTTCTGGCGCAACGCACCGAGCCACGGCAAGCTGCTCCAGCCTGTCGCGGCCAGCAGTTGATAGATATAGCCGCGCCCGCGCGGCGGCTGGATGTGCTGGCTGTGCGCCTTCAGCAGCGACGGATTGCGCCGGTAAGCGCCCCCGTAGATGTCCGCGCCCACCTGTTGCAGGTAAGCGGGATCGGTGTAGCGGCGCGGCCCGATCAGCTTTGACAACACTGACAGTTTGGCCGGCACCATGATGACGCCGGGCGAGGTTGCCGCGAGGATCAGCCTGCGGCAGCGCCCCGGATACAGACGCGCAAACTGCTGCGCCAGCGCGCCGCCCCACGATACGCCGAGCACATCGACGGCCCCCTCATGGCCCAGCCGCGTCAGCAACTTGTCGGTCAACACGGACAACGTGGAAAAGCGATAAGGCACGACCGGCGCAGGCGAGCCGCCGACGCCGGGAACGTCGAAGATGATGACGCTCACATCTTCGAGCGCCGTGACGAACGGCTCCACCAGTTCGAGGTTGGCGCCGATGCCGTTGAAAATGAGCAGCGGCGGCGAAGCGTCACTGCCGCGCCACGTTGCGACACGCAGTATCTGACCGTCCAGATCGATCATCTGGATTTGCATGCTGCAAGCAGACTCGGGGTTCGTGTGCATTTCTTGTTTCCGGATCAGCTTCTGGAAGGACAATCATTCGAGGCGTCGGCATGTCGCATCGGCTGTGTCGAATTACTTCTTCGGCACTACTTCTTCGGCTGAAGGAGCGTCTTCAATTCCTCGACGTGCTCGGCGACGCGCTTGGTGACCACCGCGAAGCTGTCCGACTGCGCACGGTATGCCGTGTCTGCGAGTTCCTGCATGTCCACCAGCGCCTTTTGCAATGCCTGCTGGGCCACTTCGCCCGTGTTGGCGGCGGGCTGGGCGCCCGACTGGCCAACGCGGCTGACGAGCGACTGCAATTCGGTCAGTGTTGTGCGGAGGATCTCCGACTGCTTCTGAGCTAGCGACTGCACGCCTGCAATCGCGGTCGTATTGGCTTCGGCGATCGCCTCGATGTCCTTGCGGCGCGTCTCGAGGATCGCAGCGACGTCGATGCCGGGCAGCTTGAACTGTCCAATGACCTTTTTATACTCAGCGAAAATGCTATTTGAATTGGTTGAATCCATCATCAGTACTCCAATGAAACTGCATTAAGAAAATGTTGACCACCGTGCGGTCAACGAGTGTGCCGTAGCGTGTGCCTTATGCTTCCACGACATACGTTCCTGGCGCCTTCACGCCAGCGGGGTGCCGCTCGTTGCCGAGCGTCGCCGGTGCGGGCCGCCGCTCGCCGGAATGGTCGGCGAGCCACGTGCGCCAGTCGACCCACCACGTGTCCTTTTCGGCCCGGGCATTGGTGAGCCACGCGTCGGCATTGCCGGCCAAATCGCGATTGAGGAAGAACTTCGCCTTCGGATTGCCCGGCGGGTTGATCAAGCTCTGGATATGACCGCTCGAACTCAGCACGAAGCGCGTGTCGCCGCCGAACGTGCGCGCCGTGTTGTACACGCCCTTCCACGGGGTGATGTGATCGGTCATGCCCGCGACGACGTATTTGTCGCACGTCACGTTGGACAGGTCGATCGGCGTACCCAGGACCGTCAGCGCGCGAGGCTTGCTGAACAGATTGCCCGTGAAGATGTCGAGCAGTTGCCCATGCATCCGCGCGGGCAGCCGGGTCGCGTCGTTGTTCCAATAGAGGATGTCGAAAGCGGGCGGCGTTTTACCGAGCAGATAGTTATTGACCCAGTAGTTCCAGACGAGATCGTTGGGTCTCATCCACGCGAACACGCGGCCCATTTCTTCGCCGGCGAGCACGCCCTTCGATGTGCTGTTCTGCTTCGCGGCCGCGATGGCTTCCGGCGTTGCAAAGAGACCGAGCTGCGAGTCAGCCGTATTGTCCAGCACGGCGACCATCAGCGTGGCGGCATTGACGCTCCTGTCACCCCGGCTTGCGAGGTGGCCGAGGAGCGCCGAAATCGTCATCGCACCCGAGCAGGCGCCGTGCAGGTTGACGTCGTCGCTGCCGGTAATATCCCTCACTGCCCCGATCGCTTCGAGGAGCCCGGCAACATAGGTATCGAGGTCCCAGTGACTCTGCGCAGCAGTAGGATTGCGCCAGCTCACCACGAACACCTGGAACTCGCTCTTCACCAGATAGTCGACGATGCTCTTGCCTTCGGAGAGGTCGAAAATGTAGTACTTGTTGATCTGTGGTGGCACGATCAGTTGCGGGCGGGCGTACACATGCTCGGTTGCCGGCGTGTACTGGATCAGCTCGAGCACATCGTTGCGAAAGACCACCACGCCCGGCGACGTGGCGAGATTTTCGCCCACCTTGAACGCCGACCTGTCGACTTGCGCGGGCATCCCCTGGTTCTGCAGCATGTCCGTCACGAGGTTCCTGATGCCGCCAAGCAGGCTCGCACCACCCGAATCGATGACCTTCTTGAGTGCGGCCGGATTGCCGAGCAGCGTGTTCGTCGGCGACATGGCATCGGTGTACAGCGACAGCACGAACTGCGCGCGTTCCTTGCTCTTCGCATCGAGCGCCGAGCGGTCGACAAACCCTGTCAGCGCGTTGCGCCACGCCACGTAACCTTGCAGCGCCATGCGGTAAAGCGAATTGTCCTGCCACGCAGGGTCGGTGAAGCGCTTGTCGCCCTGAGGCGGCGTACAGTCCGCGCTGCCGGCAAGCACAGCCATCAGATCGCGCGCAAGCGCCGCCTCCTGCTCCATGAGCAAGGTGGGTTGTCGCAACGCCTGGGCGCCAATCTGTTGCGCGGTTGCCAGAATGTCACGCGGGCGCAGTCCCACGAACGGATTCGGTCCGAGTATGCCTTCCGCGGCCGACGCCGCGAGGTCGTTCTGCTCCTCGCTGCGTGCCGTGCTTTCGTCATTTGCCGCCATCTTGCCGCTCCTCAAACATCTCTATCCCCTTCGCCAACCCGGTTGCTTGCGCTTACGAGACCAGCATCGCCAAGGTCTCGGCGATGAGCGCCGGCTTCTCCTCGCCCTCGATCTGCAGTTCGTTCATCGTCTTGACGACGATCCGGCCGCCGCCCTTCTTTTCCACCGACATCAGCGTCACGTGATTTCTCACCCGCGCTCCCGCCTTCACCGGTGTCATGAAGCGCACCTTGTCCAGCCCATAGTTCAGCCCGGCCGATGCGTCTTCTGGAATGATTCCGATCTCGATGGCGAGCGCCGCCAGTAGTGAAAGCGTCAGATAGCCGTGTGCGATCGTGCCGCCGAACGGGCTTTCGCGCTTCGCGCGCTCCTCGTCCACGTGAATCCATTGCTTGTCGCCCGTACATTCGGCGAACGCATTGATACGTGCCTGATCGACAACAACCCAGTTCGACACGCCTAGTTCGCGGCCAACGAAGTCGTCGATGGTGGTGACGCTGTATCCATTGATGCTCATCGTGTTTGCTCCTTGGCGATGGTCAGGCGAACTGCTCGCGCAGCCCCTTCTTGTTGATCTTGCCAACACTCGTTTTTGCGAGTGCATCGACGAACTTCACGACCTGCGGCACCGCGTATTTCGAGATCTTCCCGGATGCGCTGAACGACAGTACGTGCTGCTTGATATCGTCCTCCGTGACTGCCGTCCCCTCCTTGAGCACGACTAGGGCTACCGGCCGCTCCCCCCATTTCTCATCCTTGATGCCGATGACGGCCACTTCGGAAACGCCCTCGTATTGCGAGATCAGGTTTTCTATTTCGAGCGATGAAACCCACTCGCCGCCGGACTTGATCACGTCCTTTAGACGATCGGTAATTTGTATGTTGCCCGTCGGATCGATATTGGCAATGTCTTGCGTATGGAGATAACCGCCGGCCCAAAGCTGTTCAGAAGCCTCGGGATTGTTCAGATATCCCTGCGTGAGCCACGGTGCCCGAGCGACGATTTCGCCGGTGGCTTTGCCATCGTGGACGAGCTCGTTCATGTCGTCGTCGACGACACGCAGGTCAACCAGAGGAACAGGCCGGCCGGTCTTGCAGCGCAGGCGAAGCTGCTCGTCGGCGTCGAGCTTTTCGGCCCCGGGCGGAAGTTGCGCGAGACTGAGTACGGGGCACGTTTCCGACATCCCGTAACCGACGAACACGTCAATGCCCCGGTCTAGCGCCGCTTGGGCGAGGCCTTGCGGCAACGCGCCGCCGCCGATGATGATCTTCCACTTGCTCAAGTCCGTCGCCAGCCCCTCCTCGCACGAGAGCAGCATGTGCAGGATCGTGCCGACGCAATGTGAAAACGTGACGCCCTCGTCGCGAACGTGGCGTGCGAGCCGGTCCGGTGAATAGCGCCCGGGATAGACCTGCTTCACACCCAGAACCGTGGCGATATACGGCATGCCCCATGCGTGGACGTGAAACATCGGGGTGAGCGGCATGTACACGTCGCCACGATGGAAACGCTGTCCCGAGACAGGGCTCGCCAGTGCCGCCATCAGGGTGATGGTGTGCAGAACCAGTTGCCGATGCGTAAAGTAGACGCCCTTGGGAAGACCGGTCGTACCGGTGGTGTAAAACGTCGTTGCACGAGTGTTCTCGTCAAAGTCTGGAAACGCGTAGCTCGTGCTATTGCCCGACAGCATCGCCTCGTATTCAGCCGAGAACGGAATACTGTGTGCACAAGCTTCGCTGCCTGACTCATCGATCCAGATGAAAGTACGCACTGTTTCCAGTTTGTCCTTGATCGCTTCGACGACAGGCAGAAAATCAGTGTGGACCAGGAGGATTTCAGCGCCGGCGTGATTGATCGTGTAGGCGATTTCTGCCGGGGACAGACGCACGTTCACGGTCTGCAAGACAGCGCCCATCATCGGAACGGCGAAATAGCATTCGAGATAGCGGTGGCTGTCCCAGTCCATCACCCCGACGGTGCTGCCGTGCTGCACGCCAAGTTGGCTCAACCCGTTGGCGAGGCGTGCGATACGCTCGCGCAACGTCGCGTAGGTCATCCGGAACTGATCCCGGTAGACGATCTCCTCGTCCTGCGCCTGAACGAACGGCGTGAGCAACAGTTGCTTGATCAGCAACGGATAGGCGTAGCCGGTGGATCCTGGCGTCTTGACTTCGTCCTGCATCTGTATCTCCTTTAGTCCCAAAATGGATTTCAAGCTGGATTTCAAGCGAATGCTGATCTATTTATTTTTCTCGGCCTGCTGTGAGATCCCGTTGCGACAATCATGCAAGTGTCAGGACTCGGGCAGCACCCCCTGAATGGGGGAGTGCCGTGAACTTAAGCGGGGGAGGCGCCAAGCGCTGCGTATCTAATGATTTACAAATCTCATCACAACAATCAGGGGCGATTGTTGAATGGCATCGGTTGATGCACCTATGATTGGATCCAGCAATGACCAACCGGATCCTTCCATGCCCATGACACATGTATCGATGCGCAGCGGCAAGTCTGCGCAATTTCGCGGCGCCGTCCTCAAGGGAATACACGAGACCCTCCACGAGGCAATGGGCGTTCACCCGGAGGCATTCTTCATGACCATGACGGAGCACGAAGAAGCCAATTTCCTCGCAAACATGACCTTTCCGTTCAAACGGAGCCCGAATCTTCTGCTGATTCAAATCACGCTGACTGCCGGCCGAAGCGCCGACGACAAGAAGCGGTTCTACGAACGCCTCGTCGCAAAGCTTCAGGCCGACCCCGGCGTCGATCCCGCTGACGTGTTTATCAACATCATCGAGGTGGCTGGCGAAAACTGGTCCCCCGGCAATGGCCTCGCAGGCCGCAACTCTGTCATTAGCAGTCCCATTAGCAGTCCCGCTGCGCCGGCACCATCGGACGCCCACTGATCGATCATTTCCGATATTCCTCTCGCCATTCACCTGTTCATGTAGGAGCACGAAATGTCCAAGCAGTACGCCATCCCCCTTTCGCCTCGCGGTCTATCGAGTGTGGCACCGCCGCCGCCCTGGCATTATTCGGGAGACTTCCTTGCGATCGAGTTCTGGGCTGATCCCGCCGTTGCGGCCGCCGTCCTCCCGAAAGGTCTGAGCGCCGATCCGGCATCGCCTGGCCACGCGAGCGCCATGTTTATCGACTGGCAATTCACGGGTGAGAATGACGAGTATCTCGACCCGGCACGCTACCAATATCGCGAGTTTTTCATCCTCGTCGACGCCATGTACGAGGGCGAACCGGTTTCCTATTGCCCTTACATTTTCGTCGACAACGACTCAGCGATGATGCGAGGCCTGATTCAAGGCTTCCCGAAGCGCCTCGCTCAGGTGCACCAGACTCGCACGTTCTCGGCTCCGAGCGCGGCAGCCGCACAAGTCGCGCCGGGCGCGCGTTTCGGAGCCTCCGCGTCCGCCGCCGGGCAACGTCTGGCTCGCGCCGAGGTCAAGCTGGAATCCGCGATCAGCGACCCGTCGAAGCTCGGCATTGCCGGTCGTCCGGTTGTCAATTTGCGGTACTTCCCGCGTCTCGCCGCTGGACAACACGAAAATCCCGCGGTCAACGAGCTCGTCATGTCCATCATGGACAACGCGAAGATCACCGATGTATGGGGCGGTGAGGGCAAGCTCTCGTTGCCGTTCGCCGAGGGCGAGGAGATTTTCGATCTGCAGCCTGTTCGCGTTGGCGCCGGGTTCCGGGGATCCATGTCCTATACCGTGACCGACCTCAAGACCCTCATCGACAACACAAACAAATAACGCGCCAGGCGGAAGGTCGTCACGCTCCCCTCGCTTGCTCGAGGGGAGCGCTTCGCACATGGATCACGATGCAGGCCATCCACAGACTAAAAGTGTTCACTAACTGGACAGTCATCCAAAACGGCCCTGACGCGCAGGGCCAATCGACAGCCGACGGGGCACTTGTGTGGCGCTGAGTGGCCCAGCGGACGCTCTCCGCCCTCTCCTCTGCCCAACCTTGCATTGCAGATTTCCGCACGTATAGAATGAGTTGATATTCTTGATCAGCGGCCCGAACCCGATAGCGGGTTGGAGACCAACGGCCAGGCGGTCTGACGGTCTGATATGGACATGTGATTTTCCGTCGCGTTTTTAGCACTTACGTACATTGACTGCTTCAAAATGGCATTCATGACCGACACGTCCGAAGATATGCGGACAAACGAGTGGTTCTGCTCCTTGCCTGCGGGCGAGCAGGAGACGCTTATCCAACGAAGCGAATTGATGACGCTGCACCCTGGCGAATATCTGTTCCGCCGGGGAGATACGCCGAGCGGCTTCTATGGGCTCAAGAGCGGCAGACTAAAAGCCTTCACGCTTCGCGAAGATGGCAAGGAGGCGATCCTGGCAGTCATCGAAGCCGGTAACTGGTTTGGACAGACCTCCATGACCGGTCGTCAGCCACGCCCGCGTGATGTCGTAGCGATCGAGCGATCGACCGTCTTCGTGGTCAGGACACCGGCCTTTGACGAGCTGATGCAGAGTCAAGTGTTCCTCCGGGCAATCGCCGAGTTGCAGTCCATCCACATGAATTGGCTCTATCGCCTGGTCGAAGATGCCACCCTCCACTCGACGCGCGCACGCATTGCCCGGCGCCTGCTGCTGCTCGCGTCGGGCGACGTGACAACGTGGCCGCAAAGTCGCCAGGACGTCAGCGTCTCCCAGGACACACTGGCAATGATGCTCGGCATAACGCGCCAGACCCTATCGCTGGAGCTCAAGGCAATGGCCGAAAAAGGAGCGATCGCTCTCCGGTATGGTCGAATCGAAATATGTTCGAGGGACATCCTCTCGTCCTTTCAGGATGGTCAGTGATCGCTCCCGCCGGCGCTCTCCCAAGCCGCTCGTCGTCCCGCAGGCACCCTAGAACAGATGCCGCAAGCCAGCCATGATGCCTAGCTGGGTCGTGCCGTACGCCGAGCTCAGGGCGTTGATGCCCTGGAACTGGGCGCCAACCATTCCGCCGCGGTACAGCGAGTAGTCGGCTTCCAGATAGGTATCCGTGCGTTTCGACCAGTTATAGTCTGCAAGCAGCTGGAATTGCGTCGCGTTCCCGTTGGCTGCTTGCGTCTTCCCGGTCTGAATCGTGCGCCACACATTCGCAGAAAGGTGAATCACGTCCGCCACCTGCTGCGTCACCCCACCAAAAAACATTTGCCGGGAACTGAACGTATTGAACTTAAGCGCGGACAATTCCGGCGCGCTGAATGGCCCGTTAGGGAAATTGCCGACAAACCCGGCATCCTGCCTGTTCACGGCCCAGCCTGCTGTGACCGTCGTAGTTCCGAACGAATAGGACCCGCCGGCAGTCCAGGATTTGAGGTGCGCGGCAGCGTTCACGGCATCGCGCGAGTCCAGGTACGCGGCAGCCAGACGCAATGGTTCGCCGGGCAAATAGAGAATCGATGCCCCAATCTGACTTCCCGAACCAAATGCGCCTGCATTGCCACCAAACGCATACGACACCTCAGTCGTCAGGTATTGCCATCTCGCCGTGTATTTGACCATGTTGCTGGTCCACACGCCCTGAGCCATCATGACTTCCGGCCGAAACTGGTAGAAGGTCGGCAGCCATGGATTAGTCACGAAGGCGCGCAGAACAGCGTCAGCGAGTGGGTTGATCTGACGCCCCATTGTCAACCTTCCGTAACTGCTCGACTGCACGCCAACAAGAGCCGTATTGAAGAACGGATAAGCGGGGTCTGTCACCCCGGAGTTTGAGAAGAAGCGATCCTCGAGTTCGAATACGACCTTCGTTCCGCCACCAATGTCTTCTGCTCCCTTGAATCCGAAGAGACTCTCGCTTGCGCCGCTGGCGAGCCGGACGCGAGAATCGCCTTGCGGATCCGCATGAGTCGTGTAGCGAATTCCCATATCGACGAGGCCGTAAAGCGTGACCGACGACTGCGCGGCTGCTGAGACGGAGTACAGCGTCGCAGTAGACATGATGGCAGCCAACAGGCCGGCCTTGCGTCGATGCCGCTCTTTTCCGAACAATCTCCTTACCTTCCACATATTTAAACTCCAATATTATATTTATGTCGTACTACGAATCATATGAGACACATCTACAACTTATCTATTGCGAGCTGAGTACGAGCGCTTGATTTCTTCTTGTTGCGTGACTCGATGGGCCGAGATGACTTGATCAACCTGCCGACTCGACGAAAACTTCGTCCTCTGACGGCACTGGTTCCGATCAAGGCATTGTGCCCACAACCACACCTTGCCCGGAAACCTTGACCACGACTGCCAGAAAATTTACATTCCGCGGTGCGAACGCATCGACCACCGGCGTCACCGGTAAGCCGAGCCTGCCCTGCTGCGACTACTCATCGCTCGCTTCGCCAGGCAACAGGTCAATCGAGCCGGCGGCCTTCGGATTAAGCGTTTCGACTCCGCGTTTCATCTTCCTGCAGTAGTCTCCACTGGATCTTTCCGCTCGCCGTACGGGGCAAGCTGGCGGCAAACTGAATGACACGCGGGACCTTATAGGACGCCATGCGCTCGCGGGCCCACGACACAATTTCTTCTTCCGTCGCGTGTTCGCCGTTCCGAAGCACGATGAGCGCCTTTACCGACTCGCCTCGACGCGGATCGTGAGTCGCAATGACACACGCCTCCTGTACGGCGGGATGCTCGAACAGCATTGCCTCGACCTCGGCCGGCCAGACTTTGTAGCCAGAGGCATTGATCATGCGCTTCAGCCGGTCGACGATGAAGAAATATCCGTCCCGATCTACGTAGCCGAGGTCTCCCGTGCGCAAGTATCGCTTCCCATCGATCAGAACGAATGCATCTTGCGTGGCTTGCGGCGACTTCCAATACCCGTCGAACACTTGAGGTCCGCTTACGAGAATCTCGCCTGTTGCTCCTTCACCGAGAGGCTCGAGCGTCTCGGGATCGACGACAAGTGAATCCGTGCTGAAGACCGGCACCCCCATGCACTGTTGCTTGCTGTGCTTCGGCGGATTGATGTGGGTCGCCGCCATCGTCTCGGTGAGGCCGTACCCTTCCACGTATGGGATGCCCCAACGCGCCTGGATCTGCTGTGCGACAGCCTGCGGCATTGCGGCACCCCCACCGCTCAGGTACGCAATGGAACTCAGGTCGAACTTGTCGACGTCCGCCAGGTTCAGCAGGTCGATGAGCATTGTGGGAACAGTGACCCATGTGCTTACGCGGTGGCGTTCGATCACGTGCGCGGCACATTTCGCGTCCCAGCGAGTCATGATCGCCATCGTGGCGCCGATGAATATCGGCATGTTCATGCAGTTCTGCATGCCGGTGACGTGAAACAACGGCACGGAGCACAGCATCACGGTCTCGTTCGCGAGGCTCGGCCATTCAGCGCACGAGACCGTTGAATGCATCACAGTACCATGTGTATGGATGCACCCTTTGGGGCGACCGGTCGTGCCGGACGTATATGGAATGACCGCCAGATCCTCGGGCCGGGATTCGTGGTCGCGCGGAATGCATGCACGCGAGAGAGCGTCGTTCCAACCGATGAGGCCAGCATGGCCGTCGACAGATTCTGCACGAGGCTGCGGCCCGGACGATGTCAGGACGCCGGGCAGCGGCAGATCGGTCTGGTCGCAAAGATAGTCGGCATAACGTGCAGGGATCACATAGTCCACGTCGCGGCCCGACAACGACCGTACGTGTTCCATGAGTTCTTCGCCGACGAAGGCGACTCTAGCCCCGCTATCTTCAAGTATGTGTTGCAGCTCCGAAGTCCGGTTCATCGGATTGACAGGCACGACTACCGCATCCGCGCGCAGGACTGCATAGAAGGCGACGATGAATTGCGGACTGTTCTGCATGTACAGGACGACACGCTCACCCCGGGCAATGCCACAGTGCTGCTGCAGGAATCCGGCCAGCGCTTGAACTTCGTATCGCAACTGTCGGTAGGTTACGGTGCTGCCGTAGTAAAGGATTGCGGCCTTTTCCGGATGGCGGTTCGAGGATACTTCAAGATTCGTGTATAGCGATGTCTGCGGCACGGATAGTTGCCGCGGGACGTCGACCAGCCGACGCGTTGATGTTGCCGTCATGTCTACTCCGAGCATGAGACGAAATGCAGTGATATGGCGAAGCGCCTTGAAACCGATTGCTTGCGTCACGGGCAAATCGCCCGTGACGCAAGCAGGATCTGCCCGCGCCGGCGATGCGTGAGCAGGTTGTCGCATCCGAACCTGGCGCCGTGCGCGAGGCGGATGCGTCTCTCTACTTCTGAAGGAGTTGGTGACTCCACTGGCCTATTTCTTCAAGCGTTTCGGCGGTTTCCGGCAGGAACGGGAAGAGCGTGAAGACGTGAACCGAATCGGCCACCATCTTCAACGTCACGTTCGCGCCGACTGCCTTTGCCCGCTCCGCAAAACGAGTCGTGTCGCTTTCCAGTACCTCTCCCTTCACGGCCGAAAGGAACACCGGCGGTAGGTCTGCGAGGTCCGCGAACAGCGGCGACACCATCGGATCGGTCGGCTCGTGGCCCTGGAAGTAAGACGCGACGAGGTTGGAAAGCGTCTCGCGATTCGCGGCGGGGTCGTCTCCCGAATTCGCCGTGACGGAGGGGCCGCCAAGCGTGAGGTCTGTGAGCGGGCAGATTGCAATGACGCCGCCCGGCAACGGCAGCCCCGCGCGACGCAACGCAGTAGCGAGCGCCAGGGCGAGGCCGCCCCCGGACGATTCGCCGCTCAGGAACACCGTCGACGGATCGACACCCGAAGCGAGCAAGCCGCGATAGGCGCTGAATGCGTCATCGAATGCCGCCGGATACGGATGCTCGGGCGCGAGGCGGTAGTCGACCGTGTAGCACGGACCGTTCAGGGCGCGCGAGAGACGGCTTGCGTATTCAACGGAGCTCTTAGCCGTTCCCAGCACGTAGCCGCCGCCGTGGAAGTGCAGCACGGTCGCCTTTCGCCCTGCTCCCGCTGCAACCACGCGCAGCGAACTCACCCCGTAAAGATCGACGTCCGTCACTTCGGTGCTTGCGGGCGCAGGGAACTGCTCCAGAAGGAACCGTTCGTAGGCTGCACGCTGCCCCCGGTCGCCACGAGCAATGTCATCCGGCTTGAACACGCCCTTCCAGAGATCGAAAGCGCGCTGGCTCTCGGGGCGCTCCATCCGCTTTCCTTCGCGTGCCGCGCTCAAGCCCACGACCTCGCCCGGCGGCAGCTTGGCGGCCTCGAGGACGTCGTGCCCCCAGGCGAACGACCACGAAGCCTCTGCCAGCGGATCGATACGCGAGAGTCCCTTCAGGCGTCCGTTACGTTGGCGTACACGCGCCTCGTCGGGCTCGTGTGCCCAATCGACGACAAATCGCGCGCCCGCCTGAATCCGCGTAGTACGCGGCTGGCGGCGCCGTTCGTATTCCAGCAGCGCGTCCTGAACGCCGGCCCGGCCATGGTTCTTGAGACAGGTGGCGAGGACCCATGCGTCTTCGATCGCCTGGCAGGCGCCTTGCGCAAGGTAAGGCACCATCGCATGCGCGGCGTCGCCGAGCAGGGCGATCCGTCCGGTACTCCAGTGTTCGATCGGATCCCGGTGGTACATCCCCGTAATGAACGTCGAGTCCACAGCTTCCAGCATCTTCTGGACGGTCGGCTCGGAACCCGCGAAGGAGCGCCGCAGTTGCGCGACGTCCCCCGACTGCGTCCACGACTCGCGGCTCACTTCGGTTGCCGGCACCGACGCAAGAATGCTGTAGAGGTCCTTGCGCACCCAGTACGAAACGATATTCCTGCCCACGCCGAACCAGTTGTTCCCCGCCACCGGCAACCTTAGGCCCTTGAGCCGGTCGGCAGGGATGAGCGAGCGCCACATCAGAATGTTGGCGAACTGCTTTTCTTCGGGTCCCCGGAGGGCCGTCCGAACGGCAGAGTGAATGCCATCCGCACCGATCACGGCATCGCCACGGATTACTTCACCGTTTTGCAGCGTGACGCAGGCGCCCTCATCGTCCTGGGACACCGACGCGCATTCCGCCCCCAGCCTGATCACATTGGGCGGCACGGCCTTCGCGAGCAAGTCAATCAGATCGGCGCGGTGGACGTTGTAGAGCAGCGCGCCGTAACGTGTCTCTGCCTCCTTGCCGAGCGGGGCAACGTACAAGAGACGCCCTGTCGACAGCTCGAGGTAGTCAAAGCGCTCCGGTACGGTCGCGATGCTCGCCAGCGCCGGTTCAAGCCCCAATTCCCGCAGCACGATCGTGCCGTTCGCAGCGATCTGAACGCCCGCTCCGACCTCCGTCAATTGCGGGGCGCGCTCCAGTACAATCGGCTCGATGCCGTGGCGCAGCAGCGCCAGAGCGGTCGTGAGCCCACCAATACCTCCTCCAACAACTATGACTTTCATGCTAAGTTTCTCCTATCGAGTTAGTTATGTAAGTGTAGTTAGTTAACTCGACACGGTAAAGTAATGATGACGTCAGGGAAAACCCTTCGCTCGGATGGGGCGGAGACGCGAATTCGCTTAAAAGAAGAAGCCCAACGCCTGTTCGCGCTGCGCGGATTGGACGGAGTGTCCGTGCAGGACATCATCTCCGCCGCAGGGCAGCGAAACAGCGCCTCGCTGCGCTACTACTTCGGGAACAAACTTGAACTGGCACGCGAGCTGGTAGTCGACGGCGCGCGCGTTATAGACGAGGACCGTCAGGCGCGACTCGACAAACTGGAGGCAGAAGGCGGGATAAACGTGCGAACGGTGTTGGGCGCGCTGCTCTTTCCGATGCTTGATCTGGCGGATCGTACGGGTCAGGCGACGTACATCCGCATGATCGCCAACTTGCAGTTGAACAACCGCGCGTTCTTGCGGGAGGCGCTGGAAAATAAGTGGAATCTGGGTTATCAGCGTTGCAACGCCCTGCTCCGCAACCTGCTTTCCGATATTCCGCCGGCAATAGTCGATCACAGACTGTCGCTCATCGGCATCTACGGCAATGCCTCACTGGCAGCGTGGGAAGCCAGTCGGGACAATGGCGATTCGGGTGGGCTCTGGTCCCCGCAATACGCGGTGTCCAGCTTGATGGACACCTTTGAATGCGTACTCACGGCAGAGCCGTCGGAAGAAACGCGATCCCTGTTGGAGGGATCTGACGGCGAGTGCTAGTCGTCTCGCCAACGCGCCGGAAACCGCGTTGGCACATCTTGCGCGTGGCGGTGGAAGCTGAACGCACTGTGGGGGATCGACATCCCTGGAGGGCCTTAACGTTGAGAGTATTCGTTGAGAATATTCACGCCGCTCGCCGCCCAGGCTCCCCCGCAAGGTCACGCTTTGAAACTCGCGCTATGCACGCTATGCATTACGCCGACGCCATCAGGTAGGGATTATCCTTCCCCGGCTCATAGGGCCGCGCCTTGATTTCCAGTCGTGCAATGCTCTGCAAGTGAACCTCGTCCGGACCATCTGCGAACCGCAACGCACGGCCCCACGTCCAGCTATCGGCCAAGGGCGTATCGGGACTCAGCCCCATCGCGCCAAATACCTGCATCGCCCGCTCGCAAACGGCGGTGTGAACACTCGGTACGAGCGCCTTGATCATCGAGATCTCCTTGCGCGCCTCCATCGCACCCACGTTGTCGATCATCCACGCGGCTTTGAGAACAAACAGCCTCGCTTGATCGATTTCGATTCGCGACTTCGCGATCCATTCGGCGACGGTCCCCTGCTCATGCAGCATCTTTCCGAATGCCGTGCGAGCCTGGGCTCGTTCCACCATCAACTCGAGCGCCAGTTCCGCGGCGCCGATCGAACGCATGCAGTGGTGAATCCGTCCCGGCCCAAGGCGCGCCTGCGCGAGCGCAAAACCGCCGCCCTCTTCACCGAGGAGATTCGACCGGGGAACGCGAACGCCTTTGAACTCGATCTCGCAGTGGCCTTCCGGTGCCAGGTGATTGACCACCGTGATATTGCGGATCACCTTGACGCCGGGTGTATCGCGGGGCACGAGAATCATGCTCTGCTGACGGTGGCTCGCTGCGTCCGGATCTGTTTTGCCCATCACAATGAAGAGCTTGCAATTCGGGTGTGCTGCATTCGTGATGAACCACTTCCGGCCGTCGATGACATAGTCATCCCCGTCACGACGAATCGACGTCGTGATATTGGTCGCGTCCGAGGAGGCCACACCCGGCTCCGTCATCGCAAACGCCGAGCGGATCTTGCCGTCAAGAAGGGGCTTGAGCCACTCTTCGCGCTGAGCGGGCGTGGCAAACATATGGAGCAGCTCGATATTGCCCGTGTCCGGCGCATTGCAGTTGAACACCTCGGATGCCCACGACACCCGCCCCATGATTTCTGCCAGGGGCGCGTACTCGAGATTGGTCAGGCGGGTACCGGGCTCGTCATCGCGCAGATGTGGAAGGAACAGGTTCCAGAGGCCCTCTTCACGCGCTCGTTCCTTCAAGGCCTCCATAAAGGAAACCGGATATTGACCGGCACTCACTTCCTCGTGCCATTGCCGGATGCGCGGAACGATGTGAGCGTCCATTAACGTACGCACCTGTGTGCGCAGTGCTTCGACTTTCGGGCTATATGCAAAGTCCATTTTTACTCTTCCAGAATCTTGATTAATGTCGTCGACGCATCGGCCAACAGCGCGGCCAACGGTGCGCTTCGACCCCTTGACTAGATCGTCAGTCCACCGTCGACGACGATGCACTCTCCGTTGGTATAGCTCGCAGCATCGGAGACCAGATAAAGCACCGTGCCCGCCATCTCACGAGGCTCCGCGTGGCGCCGCAGCGGGATGCGCGACATCCAGCTTTCGTACGTGGCCTGATCATCGAACAGTGCCCCCGCAAATCGGGTTTTAGTCAATCCGGGGAGCAGCGCATTCACTCGAATCCCCAACGGCCCGCACTCCTTCGCGAATGCCCGCGTCATGTTGACAACGGCGGCTTTGGTGATTGAGTAGATTCCCTGCTGGTCGCCAGGCTGCAATGCATTGACCGAAGCCGTGTTGACGATCGCACCGCCGCCGTGCTCTCGCATCAACTTGCCCGCCTCCACGGACATGAAGAAGTAACCGCGCAAGTTGACTTCCACCGTCTTTTCGAAGGACGCCAGATCGGTGTCGAGAATGTGGCCAAAATACGGATTGGTCGCCGCGTTGTTGACGAGGATGTCCAGACGACCATGCCTTGCACGAATATGCTGGAAGATCGTGAGAATGTCCTCGACACGCCCGACATGGCACGGTTGCGCTTCAGCGCTCCCGCCCGCTTCCTTGATCCCGCGTGCCACAGATTCGCAATCTTCCAGCTTGCGGCTCGACACAATCACGTGGGCACCCTGCTCGGCGAGTAGTTTGGCGATCTCCTCACCGATACCGCGGCTCGCGCCCGTAACCAGAGCAATCTTTCTCTTCAGATCAAACAAATTAGTAGTCACAATCAGTCTCCCTATGTCCACGTTCCGATTTCTTGCCTGTCTTCAGATCAGGTCAATGCCCATCTTCGCAAGCACCCCGGCCATCTCCCCCACCTGCCGCGCCTTTTCATTCGATGCGTTACCGCTCAAGGCTCGCTTCTTCACGCCCTGTGCGATAGCGGCGAGCCGGAAGAAGCTGAACGCCAGATAGAAGTTCCAGTTCTCAATCGACGATATTCCCCGTAGCTCGCAATACCGCTCGACAATCGACGCCTCGTCCGGCACCCCCAATGCCCCGCGATTCAAGCCCTCGAGTCCGGCGATATGACTGCCGGGCGGGAGCCGCAAACACATGCAGAAGTACGCGATGTCAGCCAGTGGATTGCCGAGCGTGGATAGCTCCCAGTCGAGAACAGCGCGAACTTGCGGTGCACCGCGCATGAAAATGAGGTTGTCGATACGGAAATCTCCGTGCACGAGCGAAGGTTTGCCGGCTTCCGCCGGACAGTGGGCGGGCAGCCACTCGATCAGCGACTCCATCGCCTCCAATATCTCGGTCTGCGCGGCGCGATATTGCTTGGTCCAGACGTCGATTTGGCGCGCGAAATAGTTGCCCGGGCGGCCGTAGTCCGACAATCCGACTTCGTCGATATCCACGTCGTGGAGAGCCGCCATCGTGCCGAGCAGTGCGTCATAGATGGAGCCACGCTCCTCGACAGGCACTTCGGGCAGCGCCGGATTCCAGAAGATTTGCCCGTCTTCGTAGCTCATGACGTAAAACAGGCCACCGATGACGTCGCGATCCTCGCAAAGATGATAGGCACGGGCGACGGGGACCGGTGTTCGGCCGAGCGCCGACAGCACGCGAAACTCACGATCAACGGCATGTGCGGACTTGAGCAGTGCGCCGGGAGGTTGACGCCTCAGCACGTAGCCACCGCTTTGCGCCTTCAAAAGGAACGTCGGATTGGATTGTCCGCCGGGAAATTTCTCGACGGACAACGGCCCTTGAAACCCGGGCACGTGCGCCGTCAGATAACGTGTGAGATCTTCGATATCGAATTGAAGGCTGGCATGCATGATGTAGATACCGATTGAGGTCAGCCGTAGGTGACAAATTCGTGCCTCTCGGCACGTTCGAGATGAGGCACTGAATTGAAACTGACTAGCGACATCGCGCCGTCGTTAAAGACATATTGGCAAACGCTGCTGTTTCGAATCTGCATGTTCAGTGCAATCGCGGTAGCATCAGGCGCCTGCAGAACCTGTTGGGCAGTTACTGCGATCGGGCCACCCGAACTCACCACCAGAACACTTCTGCCACCAGTCCGCTGGATGTCGATGCGCGCACGCTGGACACGCGCCTGGAACTGATGCCATGTCTCTGGAACACGGCCCGGCAAGCGGTCATCGGCCCAAAGCTGCAGCACTTGCCGGAGCCCTTTGTAAAAGTCCTTCTTTGCACTTGCGGCCGACAGACCTGCAGACAACCCCAGCGGCAAGCCCTCTTCGCCGAGGGATGCGAACAATGCCTGGAAATCGTATTCGTTCAAACCCGCGTCTTGCGCGATCTCGACTTGCGGGCCACCCATTGCGGCGAGAATGGCATCGGCAGTTTGCCGATGCCGCTGCATCGTGCCGATGACAACGCGATCGAACCGCAATTTCGCCTGTGCGAAGTACTCGCCGAGCCAAGCAGATTGGGTACGACCGGAAGGTGATAGCTCGTCATAGTTTTCGGCGCCGAAAGACGCCTGACCATGCCGTACAAGATAGAGTTCTGCCATGCCATCCTCGCTTCAACATGGCTAGCAGAATACCCAGCGCCGCGGCATTCAGGAAATTGATTGTTGTGATGGCCGGCAATAAATTTTCGTGACACCGGGCGCGTGTGCCCCTAGGCCCCAGCTACTGGTTCATCTCAAGCATGAGACGGCCAACCTGCTCGCGCAGCCAACGATGAGCCGGGTCCCCGGTCACGCTTCGATGCCAGTAGCAATGAGACTCGAGATCCGGAAGATCGAACGGCAGCTCCAGGATTCGCGCGTCATACCGCTGAAGGAGCACGAGGGGGGCCGTGAGGACGAGATCGGTTCGCATCGCGATCAACGGGGCGACCAGATAGTGTTGAACCCGCGTCTGAATCGATCGCCTGAGGCCCAGCTTGTTCAGTTCTGCATCGACGAGACCAGGTCCCTGGGGGCGACTGGATACGTGGATATGACCGAACCTGAGGTAGTCATCGATCGTCAGCTTCTTCTTGGTAAACGGATGGTCGTGACGCAGCATGCATGCATACCGGTCTCGGCCCAGCGGCTCCTGCTCGAGGTATGGGTCGTCAATCAGCGGCGCGTCGATCGCAAGATTGACCGCACCGCTGGCTAACGCTTCCGGAACCTCTCTACGCGTCGTGAAGTAGCTTTCGATGCGGATGCCGGGCGCCAGTCGCTGCAGCACCTCCTCCAGTGCGGGCAGAAGGAGCGCCTCCGTGAGGTCGGTCATGCTGAGCCGGAACGTACGCTCAGACGAGGCGGGGTCGAAGCGTTCCCCGACGTGAGTACTCGAGTCGAGCAACTGCAGCGCCTCACGAACTTGGCCGATGATGTTTTCCGAAACGGGAGTCGGCATCATGCCGGCCGACGTACTGACAAAAAGCTGATCGTCGAATGCTTTGCGCATCCGCGCCAACGCATTGCTGACAGCAGGCTGAGTGATGAACAGCATCTCCGCTGCGCGCGTCAGGTTTCGCGTTCTGTAGACGGCTTCGAAGACAACGAAGAGATTCAGATCAACCTTTGACAGACGCATTTTCAAATTCCCCGACGCCACTTGAACTGCATTTCCTACTTCTCATGTTCACGCGCACGCATCAGCGCCGCAAAGATCGCTAAAGCCGCGGCGAATGATACGCCGCGAGAATCTCCGGCCCAACCGAAGTGATGTCCGTGTATCCGCACAATGCCACTGTCGTATCGAGTTCTGCCGCGATGATTTCCAGGCTTCGTCGCACGCCCTTCTCCCCAGCTGCCACCAGCCCATAGAGAAAGGCCCGACCGATCATCGTGCCGCGCGCGCCCAGTGCCACGGCCTTCAGTACATCCTGGCCCGTCCTGATACCGCCGTCGAGCCACACCGCCGGCGACTGAGGCGCGTTCGACCAGTCGCTCGGTGAATGCGCGGTCACGCATTACATAAAGCTGGAACCAGAACGGCCACGGGACATGCTGGGAAACATCCTCAATCGAGCATATGCTCATCGTCGAAAGGGTGAACGGAACGCCAAAGCTTCGTGCCGCCCGCGCCGCGAGAATTTCCCCATCCCCTCTCATCATCCCGGCGAGCCCGGTCGGCGCCAAAGTGCTTGCTCACGGGGCAGGCGGCAAAGCGTTCAACCGCAGGAATTCCATCACGTGAGCACCAACGGTGGCCTCCCCGCCCGCTCAATCCGGCTTGCGCGTAGCCGCTTGGCACACAATGCCGCCACGCCAGATCCGGGACTGCCAGAAATCAAGCAATCCCGGGTTTACGCTGATACACCTACACAGCAGAGATTGCCAAGGAGGCGATGACAAAGCGAAACCTCTCGATTCAATAGTTCCACCTCAGACGCGCCGGGGAAAACCCGAGATTGTTGGATTTCTGGCAGTTTCCGATCTGACCTGGCCGTATTGTTGGTCCCCGGCGAGGAGCGAACTTTGCCGAATCGCACACTGATTGAACCCAGAGGATAGACACCATGAATGGAGCAGAGAGCCTATTGAAGTCGCTGGTTGCCAGCGACGTTACCGTTTGTTTTGGTAACCCGGGCACATCGGAAATGCACTTCGTGGCGGCACTCGATTCGGTCCCGGGGATGCGACCGATCCTCGCCCTTCAGGAGAACGTTGCTACGGGCGCGGCCGACGGTTATGCACGGATGGCCGAAAAGCCTGCAGCAACCCTGCTTCACCTGGGACCCGGCCTTGCAAATGGACTCAGCAACCTCCACAACGCGCGCCGAGCTTCGAGCCCCATCGTGAATATCGTGGGCGACCATGCCTCATCGCACTCGCGTTACGACGCCCCTCTGTCCTCGGACATCACCGGGTTCGCCCGACCCGTCTCGGCATGGGTGTACTCGTCAACGAGCGCGCGATCGGTCGGCTCGGACGCCGCCAAAGCCGTCCAGATTGCAAGAGAGAAGCCCGGGCAAATTGCTACGCTGATTCTTCCCGCCGACTCGGCGTGGGATAGTGCGGACGACGTCGCGGAGCCTTTACCGCTCGTACCGCACGCCCAGGCGTCCGACGCGACCATTGACCGGATCGCATCTTTGATTCGCAAAGGCGCGAAAACAGTCTTTCTGATGAGGGGTGAGGTGCTCCAGGGACGCGGCCTGGTTCTCGCCGGCAAACTGGCAGCGAAGACGGGGGCGCGTCTCGTCTGTGACACGTTTGCACCTCGTCTCGAGCGTGGCGTCGGGCGAGTCAAGCTGGAGCGACTTCCCTACTTCGGCGAGATGGCGCTCTCGTCGCTTCAAGGCACGGAGCTGCTGGTCCTGGTCGGTACGAAGCCTCCAGTAAGCTTCTTCGCCTATCCGAACAAGCCGAGTTGGCTGACCCCGGACGGATGCCAGCTGACAACGCTGACTCAGCCTCACGAGGACAGCGTCGCAGCAATGGAGAAACTCGTCGATGCACTCGACGCCCGAGGCGCGTCGGAGTCCATCACCGCCCGGGTAGACACTGCCGTGTCGCTTGACGGCGACCTCGACAGCGAAAGCATCGTGCGGCTGATAGCCAGGTACATGCCACAGAATGCCATCTTCTCCGACGAGGGCGTCACAGCCTCCATTCTCTACTACGACATCCTGGAGAGTGCCGCCCCTCACGACCACTTGAACCTGACCGGCGGCGCCATAGGAAGCATGATGCCTGTGGCGACCGGAGCCAGCGTTGCCTGTCCTGAGCGGAAAGTCATTACGCTCGTTGGTGACGGAAGTGCCATGTACTCGGTTCAATCGCTCTGGACTCAAGCTCACGAACAACTGGACGTGGTGACCATCATCCTGGCGAATCGCGCCTACAAGGTGCTCAATAACGAACTGAAGCGAGTCGGCGCCGACCAGGAGGGTCCCAACGCGAGGCGGATGCTCGACCTCGACTCGCCGGCCATCGGCTGGGTGGACGTCGCCAAGGGTCTCGGGGTGTTCGCTGCACGGGTCAAGACGCGCCGCGATTTCGAGCGGGCGCTCGGTGCTGCCATTGCCGGGCGGGGCCCTTGCCTCATTGAGGCCGTTATCGACTAACTCACTTCGTCCCGTATTCCAATCCTGCCGCCAGCATCCGGGGGAGACTGGTGTGCAAGTCAAATCGGAATCAATTTCTCCGATCACAACTCAGGCCTGAATGCAGGCGCCCATACTCGTGCGAGCCTCGATCCATTATGAGCACAGGATATCAACCCTCCGCTCGCCTCCTCGACCTCGATGCAGTCCAGGCATTTGTCCTGGTCGCGGACTTGAGCAGCTTCACTCGTGCGGCCGAGGTGCAGAACACGACTCAGTCGGCTATCAGCCTGAAAATAAAACGGCTTGAGGAGCGACTCGGACGGCGCCTTCTTGAACGAACACCCCGGCATATTCAACTCCTGCCCGACGGAGTGGCATTTCTATCGGCAGCTCGTGAACTTCTGAGCGCACACGACCGCGCAGTGGCAGTCGACGTACGCGAGCAACAAAGCCTGCGCCTTGGCATCATCGACCACACTGCCGCCGGCGACTTGATTCCGTTGCTTGCGCGCGTTTCGAGCTACGACCCAACTTTACGTGTCGAAGTCAGGATTGGCGCCTCGAGTGAGATGCTCGCGGCGTACGACGCCGGCGAGCTCGATGCCGCGTTTGCCCGACGCGACCCGACAAGGCGTGACGCGGAGCGGTTGTTCGTCGAGCAATGTGGATGGTTCGCGGCTCCTCAGTGGTCCCATAATCCAAACGAACCCTTGCGAATTGCTTCGCTATCCGCGCCCTGCGGCGTTCGCGCGAACGCCCTCAAAGCACTAGACGAAGCCGGCATCAAATGGACAGAGGTCTTCGTTGGCGGTGGTATCGGCACCGTCGGCGCAGCCATCATGGCAGGGCTGGCCGTCGCGCCGATGACGAAACGCGGATGTCCACCGCGCGCAATAGACGTCGGAAGCCGTTTCGGACTACCACCACTCGCTCCGATCGAGATTGCTATTTACACGCGCGTACGCGACCCATCGATGAAGGAAGCGATTCGCATCTTCGGTGCCTCGCTACGCAGTGCGAGCGCCACGTTCTGACGGCGACCTCAATTTCGAATCGCCGTGCGCTACGCCAGACTGTCGTCGGCAAACGGTATTGCAGCCGGTTATCCGCAGTAAAAAAATAGCGTGCCGCAAACCCAACTCTGACGCCCCTCGGGTCCCGCTGGGTCCGCCGATACCGTCAACGATACCGAAAACGCCATCGCAGTTTTCCGGATTGCTGGAACCATTGAATAAGGAGTGTCGACGTGGCCTCATCTGATGTCAGCCTAAAGCACGCAGTTTCCTCTGCCGAATGGGACGCACGAGTCAACCTTGCGGCGGCATACCGCCTCACCGCGCTGTTCGGCTGGGACGACCTCGTGTTCACCCATATTTCCGCGCGCGTGCCCGGCCCGGAGCACCATTTCCTGATCAACCCGTATGGGATGATGTTCGACGAGATCACCGCGTCGTCGCTAGTCAAGGTCGATCTCGACGGCCGCAAGGTGTCCGATTCCCCGTATGAGGTTAACCCGGCCGGCTTTACGATCCACAGCGCGGTGCATGCGGCGCGCGAGGACGCGCTCTGTGTGATGCATACTCACTCGGTCAACGGCGTCGCCGTGTCGGCGCAGGAAGCGGGCTTGCTGCCGCTTTCCCAGCAGTCGCTCGCTGTGCTCGCGTCGCTCGGCTATCACGACTACGAAGGCATCGCCCTCAACGAAGGCGAGAAGCCCCGGCTCGTGCGCGACCTCGGCAGCAACACGTATCTGATGTTGCGCAACCATGGCCTCCTGACCGTCGGCGCCACGCCCGCAGATGCGTTCGTCGCGATGTACTTCTTCGAAGCGTCGTGCATGATCCAGGTCCGCGCGCAGGCTGGCGGCTCGAAGCTCTCGCCGATTGCGCAACCAATCCTCGATGGCATCAGGCACCAGATCACCGAGGTGACGAGGGGCGTCAGCGCCGAGGCGCTCGTGTGGCCCGGGTTGCTGCGCCGACTCGACCGCCTGAACCCCGGTTATGCAAACTAGCGCGTGTGTACACACCTACTTCTTGAGGCATCGTATGGCAAAGATCTGTATCTACGGCGCGGGTTCCATCGGCTGCTACATCGGCGGGCGGCTGCTCGCTGGCGGAAGCGACGTCACGTTTGTCGCGCGTGAGCGTGTCGGCAACCTGGTGCGTGCCCATGGCCTCACGCTGTCGCAGTTCGGCGAGCGCCGCTGGTCCGTGCCGCCTGCGCGCGTCGACGCGTCGACGGACTGCGCCGCAGCCGCCTCGGCAGATCTGGTGCTCGTCACCGTAAAGTCCGCGGCGACACCGACCGTCGCGGCAGAGCTGGCAAGCGTGCTGCGCCCCGATACGGTCGTGGTCAGCTTCCAGAACGGAGTCGGCAATGCCGACGTGTTGCGCGCCGCGTTGCCGCGCAATACCGTGCTGGAGGGAATGGTACCGTTCAACGTCGTCGAACGAGGCCCCGGCGCCTATCATCAGGGCTCGGCGGGCGAACTGGAGATCCGGCGCGCGCCAGCTTTGCAGCCGTTCGTCGGCGACTTCGGGAAGGCGGGACTGCCGCTGACCCAGCACGCCGATATGCGGCCAGTGCAGTGGGCCAAACTACTGCTCAACCTCAATAACGCGATCAACGCGCTGTCGAACCGGCCACTGAAGGAGGAGCTTGCGCAACGCGCTTACCGTCTGTGCCTCGGCATGGCGCAGAAAGAAGCGCTGGCGCTGCTTGCGCGGGCCGGCATCCTGCCTGCTCGCCTGACGCCGATCCCACCCGCGTGGATGCCGCGCGTCCTCGGCATACCCGATGCGTGGTTCGCGCGGCTGGGACGCGCAATGCTGTCGATCGATCCGCTGGCGCGCTCTTCGATGTCCGATGATCTCGATGCGGGACGCGCGACGGAAATCGACTGGATCAACGGCGAAGTGGTGAAACTCGCCCAACGCGTCGGGCAAATGGCACCTGTGAATGGGCGCCTTTGCGAACTCGTACAGCAGGCCGAGCGAAGCGACGTGCGCCCTTCATGGGCGGGTGAAGCGCTGTTGGCCGAGTTGCGTGCCGCGGCGGCCGGCACTTCCGCTCGGGACCAAAGCATGCCGGAATAGGGACCGGCATCGAGTGTTGGATCGTCGCCCTGACGACCACGCTCCAACCACTGCATATCAAAACCGAACGCGATCCACACTCGCGACCGATACCTCGTGTTCACATCGCTTGCCTGTTCGTTTGGACCGTTCGCGAAAATGCAAACAGAGCCTAGTTTGACGGTTGTAACGTCAGCTGGTTATCCACCGACTTCACGCCCGGTACTGTCTTCACCGCGGCTTCTACCCTCGCTATTTGCCCAGCGTCGTTCAGCCTGCCTCGCAGGAGCACGGCACCCTCTTTTACTCCCACCGAAACTTCCGACGCGTCGACTCCCTTCGTGCGAACAAGTTGCCGACGCACCTGTCCGGCCAGCACTTTGTCAGCCGCACTTGGATGAGCATATCGATGTTGCGTGGACATGGCCGCATCGGACGCTTGCTGGGTTGACGTCGTCTGGGCCGAGGCGGCAGCGCCCCAAACGCAGACCACGCACAAGATCAACCGCACCTGGACGTTTCTTTTCATTTTCATTCCTGTTGTCGAAGAGCGCGGAGGCTCCGTGGTCCTTCGCATACCCGTTTCTTCAGTCCTGCTCTTTCACACCTTTTGCTCAAAAGAAATGTCTCAATCCAACGCCGATGCCCGTCGCGGTTCCCGCTGTCAGGCCGCCAACGCCAGAATTGACGGCCAGACCGGTACCCATGTTCCCGTTGTTGTGAACGACCGCGACCTGAGCGTACAACGACGTTCGGATCGACAGGTAATACTCCACCGCAGCGCCAAACAGCAAGGACTTGTTGGACTTTATGTTTCGATCGAATGATGCATACACCCCTCCACTGACAACCCAGAATGGATTCAGGCTCGCGCGGCCACCAATGCTATAGACACTCACGTTCGACAGCGCAGTGTCTTTTGAAGGATTCCTGAAGTTGGTGAACGCGGCGCGGAATGTCGCGGGTCCGATCGTGTAGCCCGCTCCAGCCGTCCAGGCTCTGGTCGTCACATCGCTGATCACTGGGTCTCTAGCTTCGTAGTACGCCACATCAGCCGAGATTCCATAGCGGTTGTAGTTGAGAGCCCCTGACAAGCGTCGTCCAGCGTTGATGCTGCCCGCCACCCCACCCGGTGCGTACTCGACCTGGGCGTCGAGGCCAGCAATCGTCGGAGTCAGGTAGGTAATAGCATTACTATCGAATAGCCCGTTTAGCCTGATCAGCTGAACATATGGAACGGCGATACTTCCCGTAAAGGACGTCTCATAAGGCGACGAGGAGCGCGGATCGGATCGGATCACCGCGATGACAAATGGCGAAAACTGTAAGCCGGCGCGGAAGCGTCCATAGCTGTCGTTTTGCACCTCAATAAACGCGCGACGGCCGAACAGATTTCCGTTCGAATTCGCAAACTTACCTGTCGTAACACTAAAGCCGTCCTCAAGTGCGAATCCGATTTTTGTGCCACCACCTATATCCTCTTCGCCTTTAAACCCAAATCGGGAAGGGGATAGTCCGCTATCCATCAGCTGAAGATCATGTCCGTTTCCTCCGGGGGACTTTGTCGTAAAAAAAATTCCGGCGTCGACAACGCCGTACAACGTCACCGCGCTTTGAGCCCGTGCGTCGCCAACCATCAGCGACGCCAGCAATCCGAAGACACACCAGTTTGGAACTCGCATTTCATGTCTCCATTATTTTTTATATGCACAACAAATAGTCACGGCGCTCAAACTACTGATATTGCTGTACGACAACGCCAATCCACTCGTCTGATTGCGGGGTGGGCACGCGTCAGACGAGACGCTCGAGAACTGTGGCCGGCACGAAAGGCAGATCGCGTAAGCGGGCACCGCTTGCATTCGCCACAGCATTTGCCAGCGCGGCGGCCGTCGGACCGAGTGAACATTCACCCGCGCCAAGTGAAGCTTCGTCGGGACGGTCCAGCAGCACGACGTCGATCGGCGGTATCTCGTCAAAATTCAGGATTGAATAGTCCTGCCAACTGCGCGTCGTGATCTCGGTATGGCTAAACATGACGCGTTCCTTGAGCGCCCAGCTCAGCGCCTGGACAATGCCACCCTCGATCTGGTTTTTCACACCGTCAGGATTGATCACGCGGCCCACATCAATTGCAGCGGTCACGTTTGTAACACTGACGACGCCCGTGGAGCGGTCAACGTGCACATCGACGACAACTGCCACGTACGCCTGAAAGTTCTTGTAGCGTGAATAGGCGAAGCCGCGTCCGAGCTGTCCATCGCCTTTTTCACCAGGGTGCCATCCGGACCGGTTTGCCGCCTCTCGCACCACGGCTATCGCGCGCGGATCACTCAGGTGCGCCAAGCGGAATGCGACGGGGTCCGCTTGTGTCGCAAGCGCGAGTTCGTCCATAAACGATTCGATCGCAAAGACGTTTCCGTATGCTCCCAATGTGCGCAGAGAACTCGTTCGGATCGGCGCATCCAGCAGCAGATGGTTGGTCACTCTCCTGCGTGGCAGATCGTAAACAGGCACGGCATTGCGGTCGCCGTTACCGTATGGCTGTGGAATCCGCGGTGGCGGCGACGGCTGGAAGGGCTTGGCAAGTTGCCAGGCGGCCAGGAGATTCACACCGCCGGGCTGACCCGGCCGCATCGCGTGCGAATTGCTCCATACGTCATAGTTCCAGCCGGAGATTCGGCCGTCTTTGGACAGGGCCGCCTTCACCCGCATCACCATTGCCGGACTAATTGGCGCCCACGCGAATTCGTCATCGCGCATCCATTGAAGCTTGACCGGCCGTCCCGCCACTTCGCGGGCGAGCAACGCTGCGTCGAGCGCTGCATCATCGGCGCCGTTATGTCCGTAGCAACCCGAACCCGGAACGTGCACTACGTCGACCGCACTGGCGGGCATTTCAAGCACCGTAGCGAGATTGCCGCGCAGTGGAAACGCTCCCTGCGTGTGAGACCAGACAGTCATGTGCCCGTCCTTGAGCAGCGCTACGGAACATGAAGGGCCAATCGAAGCATGCGAAAGGTATGGGCGGGAGTAAGTGGCCTCCAGTTGCATCGCAATACCGGATGCCGGGGTATCCTGTCCCGCGTCGTTCACCACGGTCTCTTCGCTCCGCCAGCGAGGTAATGCTTGTTGGAGATGATCCACGTCCGGCAGCGTGACGTAGTCCGTACTCCATTTCGTTGCCTCCATCAACGCACGGCGCGCATTTATCGCCTGCTCTTCCCGCTCGGCTACGACACCGAGGAAGTTGCCATTGCGAACCACAGTGACGACACCTGGTAGCTGCCTTACGGATGCCTCGTTCACGGAAACCAGCTTTGCGCCGTACCTCGGTGGCCGCACTACACGACCGAACAGCATATTGGGTAGACGCATGTCCTGAACGAATGCCGCGCCACCCGTAAACTTCGCGGACAAGTCGATGCGAGGCACGGACTTGCCGACCAGCTTGTACTCGGACGGGCGTTTGGGCGTGACGCCTGTCGTCACCTCTCGCGCTAGAAGTTCCGGGGCGTCCCTGACAATGTTCGCGTACGTGGTGCGACGGCCATCGGCGAGCAGAATCACACCGTTCTCGACCCGAAGATCCGACTGCGGAACATTGAACTGGCGGCTAGCCGCTGCAAGCAGTACCGCCCGGGCATTCGCGGCGGCAGTTCGTAACGCCTCTCCACCTTGTTCGACAGATTGGCTGCCGAAGGTATAACCCTCGTTTGGGCTGTGGGCCGTATCGGCGGAGATCATGCGAACGCGTGCGAAATCCACATCGAGTTCGTCAGCGGCGATTTGTGAAAGCGCGGTGAGAATACCCTGTCCGAGTTCCACCTTCCCCGTAAAAATCGTGACCGTGCCTTCGACGTCGATTCGAATCCAACCATCGAGCCTGCGATTTGCACGAAGATCAACCGGCAAGTCTGGCCCGGACTGCGCAAACGCCGAGAATGGCGCGAGCGAGAGCGTCGCGATTACCGCCCCTGCCAGTTTGCCGAACGCGCGACGCGAAAGTTTGACGGTATTCATCCGCGCGACTCCTTCGCTGCGCGCTGAATTGCGCGGACGATTCGGTTGTGCGCGCCGCACCGGCATTTGTGCCCGGCCAGTTCGCGTTGTATGGTCGCCCGGTCCGGATCCGGATTTCTATCCAGCAGCGCTTTCGCGGTCATTAACACTCCGCTCGAGCAATAACCGCACTGCGCGGCCTGTTCTGCAAGGAAGGCTTTCTGCAATGCGTGAAGCCCTTCGCCCTTGCCGATTCCCTCAACAGTGGTTACCTGAGCCGCGCCAACAGCGCCAACCGGGAAAACGCACGAGCGCGTCGCATCATTGTCGATCATCACTGTGCATGCGCCGCACTGCGCCTCGCCACATCCAAACTTGGGACCATTGAGCTGAAGATCGTTGCGCAGCACGTATAGCAGCGGCGTATCTGCCACCACGTTCAGGAGGTGACGCTTTCCATTTACCGTGATCGAAATGCTCATTTCATCTCCGACGATCTCAAATACTCATATTTTTACAATGCAGTACTAATTATATTTTTCTAGAAAACTGCTTCAAATTTTCGGACTTCCTGCTATCCCTGATTTACCTCTCGTACTCTCTGCAAATCACCGTTTCAAAATCGGTAACGAACCGCCAGCTCGACCTCCACCCGTAACGCTCGAGAGAATAACGAGCATCAGACACGCCGCGAATGCGGGCACTGCCGCCGCAAAAAACAGCGCCGTATTCGACCAGTGCAGCTCGATGAGCTGGCCAGCCAATACCGGACCGACGATCGACCCCGCCCGGCCCACTCCGAGGCTCCAGCCAACACCGGTTGCGCGGAGCGACGTCGGATACAGCGTCGCGGTCAACGCGTTGACGGCCGGTTGTCCACCGACGATGCAGACTCCACTCATCAGTACTACTGCATAGCGCAATCCCATCGACATATCAGTAAGACCGACACATGAGACGGAAACCGTCGCGACCAGAAAGCTGAGCGACAGGACACGATAGAATCCAAAGCGGTCCATCAACGGGCCCATTAGCAACGCACCCACAGTCCCACCGATCTGCAGTGAGGTACCAATGAGAACGGCCGTTGACGCGCCCGCGCCGACTCGCAGGGAAAGCATCGGTAGCCAATTTGAGAGAAAGAAAAGATCGAGCAGGTTTGCGAAGTTGACGCCCCATAACAACAGCGTCATCGTGCCACGGCCGTGGCGAAAGAGTTCGCCAACGGAAGCCTTCGCCTGCGCCTGTTCATGAACAACAAAGCTGGTGCGCGGTCCGACCTGCACGTTCGGCGCAATTCGACCAAGCCACTGAGCAAGCTTTTCAGGATCGCGCCGCGTCAGTACAAGCAGCTGCAGAGATTCCGGCAAATACCTCACCATTGCGACTGCGATTGCCAGCGGCAAAACACCGCCGACCAGAAATACCGACTTCCAGCCCTCGGACGGAACCAGAGCGGCACTGAGCAGACCACCAGCGATTGCACCACCCGTGAACCCGCATGAAACCCAGGTCATCAGTGACGCCCGATGCTTCCGCGGACTGTACTCGCTGACCAGCGCGATCGCATTTCCCATCACTCCACCAATACCGAAGCCGGTCATGAAGCGAATCACAAGGAATTGCGGAACATCCTGAACGAGCGTGGTACCGAGCATGCATAGCCCGTAGAAAACTGTCGCTCCGACCAGCACCGGCCGGCGCCCCACGCGATCTGCCATAGCACCGAGCACGATTGAGCCCGCAAGCATTCCGAACAGGCCCGCACCAAAGACGGGACCCAGGTTTGCAGGACTGATGTGCCAGGCGCGTACAATCGCGGGCGCGACAAAACCCATTGTCTGTACGTCGAATCCATCCATCACCACTGAGCAGGCGATCAGCACCATGATCCATTTCTGAAAGGAACTCAGTGGCTGGCTATCGATCAGCGCGCCAATGTCGACGATCGAAGCATGCGCCTCTTCCACTCGCTGCGCAGTACTGGGGGTCAATTTTTCACCTCGCTCTGTTTGAGCATGAAATCATCCGCGAATGGGTCATTTCTGCCCTCTCAACATTGCCGCCGAACGACGCGGATCCTTGCCCATATGCGGCGAGCCCGGCACAACACCTTTCTAGAATGGATAAGCCGGAAGGTCGTCGCGGCGCGTCACCCACTGCCATTCCGTGAACTGGTCCGCGTTGGTCAGGGTGCTGTAGTTATGCCCATTGCCGGACAAACCCAGACCGCCCATCGGGCCAAACACCTCGTGCATGACCGTCTGATCATTGATGTGGACGATGCCGGCGTGCAGCCGGTCCGCAATCCGCTGGGCTCGGCGCAAATCGGAAGAAACCACTGCCGCAACCAGGCCGTACCGGTTCTGATTGGCCAACGAAACAGCTTCGTCATCGTTCTTGAACACGGTCACCGCGGCGACGGGACCGAAGATCTCTTCCTCGAACGCAGGCATTCCCGGCGCGACGTCTACCATGACGGTCGGTTTAAAAAACAGGCCGTCGCGGGAACCACCGGCGAGAACCTTCGCGCCTTTGCTTGCAGAGTCCGCTACGATGCGATCGACGTTTGCGGCCTGCCGTTCATTGATGATGGGGCCAAGGTGGAAATCGCCCTTGAAAGGGTCGCCAACCGATAGCGCCCTGGTTCGCCGGACGAGACTTTCAATGTACGCGTCAGCAATGCTTTCATGAACGAGATGCCGGCCCGCGGACATGCAGACTTGCCCCTGATGCAAAAACGATCCCCACGCCCCAGCGCTCGCCGCCGCTTCAACATCGACGTCGTCAAGCACGATGTAGGGATTCTTGCCACCGAGCTCAAGGCTCGCTCGCTTAAGTAAGCCGCCCGCTACGGCGCCGATCTCTTGCCCAACCCGCGTGGATCCCGTGAAGCTGATCATGTTGACAAGCGGATCCCGGACCAGCGCGTCACCCGTTTCCGCGCCACCGGGAAGGACATGGAACAGCCCCTCGGGCAGCCCCGCAGCCTCGAACAGCCGCGCATACAGGACGCCGCCACTGACCGGCGTTTGAGGATCGGGCTTGAGCAGTACTGCGTTGCCGGTGGCCAGCGCCGGTGCGATGGCTCGCGCCGCAAGTATGAACGGGGAATTCCACGGGGTAATGACCCCGACCACGCCCATTGGAATTCTGCGCGCTACGCTATGCCGCCCCCTCACGTCGCTTGCCGTGATCACCCCGGATGGCTGGCTGCCTAACGCCGCGCCTTCGAGAATTTCGCGTATCGCGAGCCTCACCTCCAGTTGCCCCTTCGGCCGTATCGACCCAGTCTCCCGGACGATCTGACGAGCGATCTCCTCTTTGTGAACCTCCAACAAACGAGCGACCTCGCGCAAAACATCCCCTCGCTGAGGCCCCGGTGTCGCGGCCCAGGCGCGTTGCGCATCTGTCGCGATCGCGGCGGCGGCTGACACATCAGCAGCCGACGCGCAACCAATCGATCCCATTTCCGCACCGGTCGCCTTCTCGGTCACCGGGATCGTACCCGCGCCTCCGGTTTTCCACCCGCCGCTATAGATTTTGTTACGCCACACGTCTGCTGGCGCCAATTCAGTCATGGACATCCGATTTCTCCCTGTGCCTCGTATCATTCAAGACCGAACAAACGTCGTGCGTTTTCCCGTCCAATCTTCACACGATCGGTTTCGCTGATCGAGCACGTGTCGAACCACTGGGACGCCTCGTCATGCGTTTCGAACGGATAGTCGACCGAATACATGATTCGGTCACTGCCAACCTCCAGCATCGTGGACAGAAGCGTCTGCGTTCTGAAATTCCCGCTCGTAGTCACGTAGACGTTCTCCCGGAGATATTCGCCCACGCTGCGCTTGCAGGGCAGTCCTCGTGGCGCCTTTCGGAGAATGTGGTCGGCACGCCAGACGTTGAACGGAATCCCCTCGCCGAGATGGCCAAGAATCATCTGCAACCCGGGATGGCGGTCGAAGAGACCTGACGTCATCAGTCTCAGTGCGTGAATGCTCGTTTCAACCGCGAACGCCCAGGTCGCTGCGGTCAGCCATGGAAAACCGTCGTAGATCGGTTCACGGGATGGCAGCGGATCCCGAGGATGCATATAGAAAGGCTTGCCGAGCGCCGCAGCGCTCGCCCAGAAATCGGCGTACTGTCGGGCGTCGTAGTACACGACATTTTCCGCATCGCCCACCTGAGAAAAGCCATTCACCATGAAGCCATGGAATCCGAGATCCTTCACGCTACGCTCGAGTTCACGTGCCGCAGCTTCGGGATCCTGCATTGGCAACGCGGCGAATCCACCCAAGCGCGACGGATGACGGGCTACATGTTCGGCGAGGACATCATTGGCTCGCCTCGCGACATCAATCGCTTCCTTCCTATCCGGGATGCCCTGAATACCAGGCGAATTGAGCGACAGGATCGAGTACTCCGTTCCACCCTGCTCCATCCGCTCGAGTCGCTGCTGTTCAATGTCCATCAGATCGGACTTCAACTTCTCCCAGACGGCGGGAGGCGCATATATTTTTGACTGCTCGATGGTCAGGTCAATCGCAAAGTGCTCTTCAAGCGCAATCTTGTTTCTCATCGATCTGCTCCAGTTCAGTGCGCAACACCCTACTACCCAAAAAAGGTTAGGCGTCCCACATAGGTTCATTCAGACATCTATTTACTTGATTTTTCAAATACTATGGAATGGAGTATACTTGATTTTTCAAGTACATGAACCCACGTAAACCCTCAATTTTGGCGACGATCATGAACACGTCCAAGCGGCCAGAAGAATTGGAAAAAGCGGTTCCCTTCCTGATGGCACGTGCCACGAGCCGGATGGGAAATGCGTTCTCGAAGGCACTCAAACCGTTTGGCCTGAACCTCAGCGAGTGGCGAGTCTGCGCCTCGCTTCTGTACGTTCCGGGCCAGACTTTGTCTGAACTGTCTGTCCATGCATCGTCAGATATTTCGGCGCTTTCCAGGATCATTGACCGGCTCGAGGATCAGGGATTGGTGCGACGGGAGAGGAGTGAAACTGATGGACGATCGATCAGGATTGTCCTGACGGAAAAGGGAGAAGAACTTGCTCTGCGCATCGTCCCTGTCGCAAAGCGCCACGAGTCGGTGGTCCTCTCTGGCTTCACTACAAGCGACATCAAGGTGCTGCGCTCCATGCTCCTCAGGTTGTACGAGAACGCCGGCGCGCTTGACGACCTGGTTTAACCTCGCTCGAACGACCAGCCTCTTTCGTACGGAATCAACGATCCACTGAAGATGACTCTTCAACAGACCGATCTGCGTCGGATATTGATATGTGTGCAACCTGCTCGGAGCGTTGTGTCGCGAGTCGTCCATGGCCGAGCAGCTATGCAGGCAAGCTGGTGGCCTGAAAAGGCCTTAATGCTGGCGAGAGGGCGATTGTGAGGCTCGCGAAAGAGTCATCGATCGCGTTGCGATGGAGCGCCTTTCAGACACCGAACGCGCTACTGGCAATGAATTCTGCCTGCGAACACTGGCGTTGATGGAAGAGTCAGTGCTTCCCGGCCTGGACGGCGATGTTGCGCAGGGACGAGACGATCACCCACCTGGTGAGGTAAGTGGTCGCCTCGACGGATCCGTCTTCCTAGCTCGCGCTCAAAGAAGCCACACGCGCGGCCGCCCGCCCAAAGCGTGCGTCCAGACTGAACGCGCCGGCACCAAAATAGGTGATCTGCAGGAGACCGCCGGCCATCATCACGTTCTTCAGAAAGTGAATCATCTGGTTCTGGTCGGCGAAGTTGTGGTGGAAGAATACCGCCGTGGCTACACAGAACACCGCCATCACCAGCGACGTGAAGCGGACACGGTAGCCCGACAGTAGCAGCAGGCCACCACCCAGCTCGATGAGCACCGACAAAATGAACGCGAGTGGTGGCACCGGCAAACCAACGGCCGCGATATAGCCGACGGTCGCGGAGTACGCTCCGAGCTTGCCCAACCCGCTCATGACAAACGGCGCTCCGAGCAGGATACGGCCCAACAGCGGAAGAAACTTGTAACTATCCATAGTGACCTCTTGAAATGAAATTACGTCAGTGGATTGCGAAAGGAGAACTTAGCCGGTGTCCACCATCACCAGCTCAGAGTCTTCGAGGGCAGATATCTGAGCGACCGCTACTTTCGTGACCGCAACGCCGTCGAGCGGCCCCATTGGCTCGCCGTCAACTTCGATTCGTCCCGAGGCAACGACTAGATAGGCACGATGCGATGGCCCCAGCGCCTGCCTGATGTACTCGCCTGCCTTCAACGTTGCGCCAAGCAGGCGCGCATTCGCGCGAATGGGAAGCGCCCCCTCGTCGCTGTCGAACCCGCTGGCAAGCACCACGAAGTGTCCGGAACGATCGCCCTTGGGAAACCGCTTTGTATCCCATCGCGGCTCACCACCGGCCACGCGAGGCAATAGCCAGATCTGGTAGACCTTGAGCGGCACATCGCCCTTGTTGAACTCCATGCCGCGGTGCCCGTGCATGGGGAAACCACTGCCGACTGCGATTTCATCGTCGTTCCACACGATCAGCGGGCCCAACGCTTCATGTGCAGGATTGTCGTCAGCGCTGACCGCGAAATGGTATTTCGCGCGCAGTCAGCCGAGATCAGCACTGCCCAGTGATTCCCAGCGCCGGTGTACAAGCATGTCCGTTCCCTTTTTGAGGCCGCCCCAGGATGGGACCGTCGGCCAGTCAGCGGCCATCGGAACCAGCGATGGTTTGGGCCAGGGGAGAATGCTACGTCGGCAGCTATCGCGCGGATATCTCCGGATTTGCAACGCATGATTGCCTCTGGTAGAACGACAGGATTCAGTTGGAGCGTGCCAATGGACCAGATCACTGACCTCAATGACCTTCGGCTTTTCGCGCATGTGGTCGAGCACGGCAGCTTTACGGCAGCCGCCCGCAGCCTCGGCGCCCAGACGTCCAAGCTCAGCCGGCGCATTCGCGCTTTGGAGGAGGAGCTTGGCGTCCGTCTGCTCAATCGCACGAGCCGAAGCCTGTCGTTGACGGAAACTGGGCGGCAGTTCCACCAGCATTGCGTTGCCCTGGTAGCAGAATCGAAGGCCGCCAAAGACATCGTGGACCAGACGCGGACCAGGCCGCAGGGCACCGTGCGAATCAGTTGCCCCGTGGCACTACTGAACTCCGGCGTCTCCTCAATCATTTCGCGATACATCGAGGACAATCCTCAAGTGCAGGTGCTGCTCGATGCGACGAACCGCCGTGTGGACGTGGTCGAGGAAGGCCTGGACTTTGCGATCCGGGTCAGGCTTCCACCGCTGGAAAACACCGATCTCGCGGTTCGGCAACTGGGCTTGTCCGTGCAGATTCTGGTGGCCAGTCCGGAATTGGCGGCGCGCCATCCAGCGCCCAGCTCGACAGAATCCCTGAAGGAATGGCCCACGCTCTCAATGGCGAGCGGCAGCGAGAAATTTGTCTGGAATCTGACGAACGCTAACGGGCAGGTGACGTCCTGGACGCATCAGCCCCGATTGGCGACGGACGACCTGGCCAGCCTGCGGATTGCGGCGATAGGAGGCCTCGGCGTGGCGGTGCTACCTCGGGAGCTGGTGGGCGCCGACATTCGGGCCGGAACGCTGCGGCACCTGCTGCCGGATCTGTCTACGACGCCGGGGCTTGTGCACGCAATTTTCCCCACGCGCCGAGGCATGGTTCCGGCAGTTCGTCACCTGCTCGATGCGCTCGTTGCAGGATTCGAAGACCTGAACCGGACATGCTAGAACGGCCGCCAATCCGGGGCACCGTCAGCGCCCGATTAAACCGGTACTTTGTTCCAACGAGCTTCCAGGTCCAGACTTTTTATGTGTTCGCTAAGCGCGTCCGCAAATACCCGAATCTTGGCTGGCTGATTCCGGCGGCTCTGGTAGGCCAAATTTATCGTCAGCGTCGGCAACTCCCACTCGTTCAGAATGGGAATCAACCGGCCCGCGACGATATCGTCGTGCACGATGTACAGGGGCTGAATGAGAATGCCTAAACCGGCGCGACCTGCTGCGCAAATCACCTGCCCTTCATTCGACTCCAGCACCGCACCAATCGTAATGGAGCGCCGTTCCCGGCCGCGCTTCAATTGCAGCACGTGCGGATTTGCGGCGTAGCTGTAAATAAGCAGTTTGTGCGCTGGGATCTCCTCCGGTGTCGATGGCGACCCGTACTGCGCCAGATACGCCGGCGACGCGGCGAGCACCCGGCGCGTGCGTGCCAGGCGCCGTACCGTGATGCCCGAATCGCCTTCCTGTTCGCGTGTGCGAATCGCACAGTCGAACCCAGCCTCGATGAAATTCGGGTATTGGTTCGCCGCCGTCAATTGCACGGACAGGTCCGGGTATCGCCGGCTAAATTCCGGCAGCCAGGGTGCGATATGCGCAACGGCGAATGATACGGAACTGGTCACACGCAACACGCCCTTTGGCTGCACTGCCATGCTGGTGACTGCAGTATCGGCCTCCTTAATTTCCTCCAGGATTGATGCACAGCGTCGATGATATTCGCGCCCCGCATCGGTCAGCCACAATCGGCGAGTGGTCCGCTCTACCAGGCGTACGCCGAGCCGGTCTTCCAGAGTACTCAACATGCGGCTTGCCGCTGCATTCGAAATACCAAGCCGTTCCGCCGCCTTGGACAGGCTGCCGAGATCGACAGTGAGCAAAAAGAACTCCATCTGGGTATAGCGATCCATACGACAACTCTTCCGCCCGGTGGAAATATGTTTTCACTATAGCGCATATATTTTCGCGGGTAACGTCGGTACAGTCGCGATAAGGTCGATGCCAAACAGCGCGGCCAGCAACGAGGAGTTCGGAAGGAGACGATGAGAAATATCAACGAAGACACCATAACGCAAGCGGTGCTCGCGGCCATGTCCGGCTGTCGCGACAACAGGCTGCGTACTGTCATGACCGGCCTCATCCAACATCTGCATTCGTTTGCGAGAGAGGTGAAGCTGACCGAAGACGAATGGCGGTACGCGATTGATTTTCTGACCCGCGTTGGCCATATCACTGACGATAGGCGGCAGGAATTCGTATTGCTGTCAGATACGCTCGGCCTGTCGATGCTCGTTACGACTCAAAACAACCGCAAGGCATCGGAATGCACCGAAGCAACGGTGCTGGGGCCTTTCTTCGTCAATGACGCCCCCAGGTACGAGAACGGACAGGACATATCCAATGGCGCTCGCGGCTTACCCTGTTTCGTCACGGGACACGTTCGCGGCATCTCCGGTGAGCCGGTAGCGGGTGCCGAAATCGACGTCTGGCAATCGGACGAAGACGGGTATTACGATGTTCAGAACGTTGCCCAACCGGATGCAGAAGTCGAGTTCCAGGCGCGCGGCCGCTTGCACACATTGCCCGGCGGAGGCTTCCATTTCCGCTCCATCCTTCCTGAGGCATACCCGATCCCCCACGACGGACCGGTGGGTCAGATGCTGGATGCACTCGGCCGGCATCCGTGGCGTCCGGCGCACTTGCACTTCTGGATCAAAGCCCCAGGATATGAGCCGTTGATAACGCATCTTTTCCGAAACGGGGACCAGTACCTCGACTCGGACGCTGTCTTCGCCGTGCGCTCATCATTGGTGGTGGATTGGATCAGGCACGAGCCTGGCATCGCACCTGACGGCACCCCAATGAACGAGCCGTATTACACGCTGGATTACGACTTCGTCCTGCAGCATTCAGCATCGGCACAATGATTCGGCAAACCATCAGCCTGGCTCACCATGTCCACTTCAGACTTCATATTTAACGGCCGCGCGGCCCGTGTCGTGTTCGGTGCCGGCTCACGCGTCCATATCGAACGGGAACTGCTCGCACTGCGCGCGCAGAAGGCCCTGATCCTATTCGGTCAAGAACAACTCGCGCTCGGCACGGCGGTTGCGGACCAGTTGGGCTCACACGCCGCGGGCGTATTCGATCGCGCGACAATGCACGTGCCGGCCGAGCTGGTCACGGAAGCACGCGCCGTCGCCACATCGCTGGGAGCCGACTGCCTGATTGCCGTGGGCGGTGGGTCGGCGGTCGGACTTGCCAAGGCGATCGCCCTGGAATCGGGTCTGCCCATCATCGCGCTGCCAACCACCTATGCGGGCAGTGAAATGACACCCATATTCGGGGTCACCGAGGCAGGACTGAAACGAACCGGGACTGATTTGCGCGTGCTGCCCAAGACAGTCATTTACGATCCGGAGCTGACTGTTACGCTGCCCGTCGCCCTGTCGGTGACTAGCGGTATCAACGCAATCGCACACGCCGCTGAAGGCCTGTATTCGCGCGACGCCAATCCTCTCACGAGCCTGATGGCGGAAGAAGGTATTTCCGCGCTCTCGCGCAGCTTGCCCAGGATAGTCTCGAGGCCGGACGATCTGTCCGCACGATCCGACGCGCTGTACGGGGCGTGGCTCTGTGGTGCAGTGCTGGGAAGCGTGGGAATGGCGCTGCATCATAAGTTATGCCATACACTCGGTGGCAGCTTCAACCTGCCGCACGCCCCCACTCATACGATCGTGCTCCCGCATGCATTGGCCTACAACGCCGAGGCCGCACCCGATGCGATGAAGCGCATCGCCCGGGCCGTGGGCCACGATAACGCTGCGCAGGGCCTGTACGAACTTTCGCGTGCAAACGGAGCCCCCATCGCCTTGAAAGAAATCGGCATGCTCGAGAGCCAACTCGATCGAGCCGCCGACATCGCGTGCAACAACGCTTACTGGAATCCTCGTCCACTAGAACGTGAAGCCATTCGCGCGTTGCTGCAGCGAGCGTTCGAGGGCAGCGCGCCGCAAACCTGATTGTTTAGGCTACCGTTGTTGTGAGATACCCTTCAACGTGCCGTGAAGCAACCGATAGTGGCGCGACGAACATTACCTTACGCAAACGCCGACGCGCCGATCACGTCCGTTCGAGGTAGACGACTTTCGTTGGCATCACAACATTAACTGGAAGCCTTGCGCGCCATCAGCGCCCTACCCGCGCGCGCACCATTTTCCTTGCCCATTTGCTGACTCACCCAATCTCCAACCGACACGATGGCGTCCAGGTCGATTCCCGTTTCAATCCCGAGACCGTCCAGCAGGTAAAGCAGATCCTCCGTGGCGACATTTCCGGTCGCCCCTTTTGCGTAGGGACAGCCACCGAGCCCCCCCACCGACGCATGGAACACGGACATACCAACCTGAAGGGCGCCGACGATATTGGCCAACGCCTGCCCATACGTGTCGTGAAAGTGACCAGCGAGGCACTCCAATGGAAACTCCATCGAAGCCGCTTCGACAACTTGCTGAACCTGGCGCACCGTGCCCACGCCGATCGTATCGGCAATGTCGATTTCGTCGCACCCCAGATCGCGAAAGCGCCTGACCATATCAACGACGGCGTCAACGTGTACCGGCCCTTGGTATGGACATCCGAACGAGCATGAGATGCTGGCGCGCAGACGCAACCCTGCGTCTTTCGCCATACGGGCGACGGGGAAAAGCGTTCGAGAGATTCCGCGACGGAACAATTGATGTTGCGAAGGCAAAATGCTTCGCTTGCGGAACCGAAGATGACGACCTCGTCGACTTTGCTCTCTATCGCGGCCTCAAGTCCTTTGATGTTGGGCGTCAGCGCGGCATATGAGACACCTGGCACCCGATCGATCCCAGCCACGACCGCCGCACCGTCAGCCATCTGCGGAACCCATTTCGGCGATACGAATGACGCCGCTTCGATTCGTTGCACGCCCGCAGCAACGAGTCGATTCACGAGTGCGATCTTGATATCCGTTGGTACGAACGTGCGTTCCGCCTGCAGACCGTCTCTCGGTCCGACCTCAACGATCTGCACCCGCTTTGGAAAACTGGCCTGCTTGCTGGCGCCCAACCGCTCCTGCTGAACCATGTTGAAATCCTTCCTGTGCCAACGGTGTGACAACTTGTGAATTGACACTCGATTTGCGCCATCCCGTCACAGTCCCGTAAAGAAAGGGCACGGCATATGAACGACCTGCGTGCCAGACCTCGCCGGAACTGTGTATGCGTCTTGCCGTTGACGTGCGATCACGCGACCGAAGGCAAGGCGGTGCGTTCGTCATCTACTTTGAAAGCACATGCCGCATGACGCGGCGAAGCTCGGCTGCCGGATCATTCGGCAACGTCAAGCTACGCCACGCTACGTGATGATCGGGGCGGGCCAATACGCAACCGCTGTCGCTGATCTGGCGCACGCGGGCCCAGTCGCCGGTATGGTCCTCATACCGCTGCCGCGGACCGATAACGTACACATCGACCTTCAAGCCCAGCTCTTCACCGACCATTGCCGCGGCCTCGACCCATGCTTCGCCGCCAAGACCCGTGAATAGCGCGAATCGGCCATGTCCCGCGAGATCAAGCGTCGAATGCTGCCGTCCGCACGAATCGAAAATCCAGGCATGGGGCAGTCGGGAGCCCGGCCATGTGGTCGCCTCATAATACAGTTCGGGATCGCGCGAAAAGGCCGGTTCAGCTTGCCCATCGGTGACAACTGCGCTCGAGAGGTAGCGTTGATTCATTTCTACCCCATGCGCGTCGAGTTCATATCGCTTGAACGCCAGCGCTTCCCGAATTGCCTCCCGCTGCTGTTCCGCCGCCTTCGTCGTCTGGCTTCGAGCATGCATGTTTGCCTGCATGACTTCCGCATCCGTCGACTGATCGATGCCGAGGGCGCTATAAAGCGGCGCGAATTCGGCAATCGACTGATTCGCGCGTGTGACGACCTGCTTCGCGATCGGCGCCCGTTCCGCCGTATAGGTGTCGAGAAGCCCTGTGCCTGCCTGTCCCTTGATGACTGCCGCGATCTTCCACGCGAGGTTAAACGCGTCCTGAATGGATGTATTCGAACCCAGGCCACCGGACGGCGGGTGCCGATGGGTTGCGTCTCCCATGCAAAACACTCGCCCGTCCTGCATGCGGGTCGCATACATGTTGTTCACGGTCCAGGTATTCGCGCCCAGCAGTTCGATTTCCAGATCCGGTTTGCCCACAAGCTGACGTGCGATTGTGGTGGCCCTTTCCTGGTCGACAACCGGCGCAGGCTCATTGATATCGTAGCCCCAGACGATCAGCCATTCGTTCCAGGGCCGGACCATTCGGATCAGCCCCATCCCAATACCACCCACTTCCGCGCCCGGTTGCATGATCGGGTAGAGCACTGCAGGGCGATGCGCAACGAATTCAGACAGGTCTGCGCGGAACCAGATGTTCATCGAACCGCGCAGACCCATCTGCCCTTCGAACGGCAGGCCCGCATTTTTCGCGACTTTCGAGTTCCCTCCGTCCGCGCCAACAAGGTACTTTGATCTGACGGTGAATTCTTCACCGGACAACCGGTCGCAGCAGATAGTCGTCACACCCTCTTTAGTCTGCGTATGGCTCAGATACTCTGTACTCATCCGCGCCTCCGTACCGCGCGAGCACGCAGTCTTGAAAAGCAGCGGTTCCATGAAGGTCTGCGGCAAATCGTTCATCCTGGCCGGGCTCGACAGTTGGCGTTCCGCCCTCGACAGCGGATGGAGTCCCCAGCTAGGAACCCGGCCGATCTCTTCACCGGTGAGACTTTCGCAGAAAACCGTCCCGCCCATCAGATCCTGATCGGTCGCATGCAGGTAGGCTTCCTGCTCCACTTCCCGACCGAGGTCGCGAAGAACCTCCATCGTACGAAGGTTCGTGATATGCGCTCGCGGCGTGTTGGCCAGCCAGCGATAATAGTTGACGACCATATTGTCGATGCCATACGTCGACAGTAGCGCAGCACAGGCGGAGCCCGCCGGCCCCGTGCCAACGATAAGCACATCGGTAGTTATTTCACGCATTTCACACCTCCTGTCACTAATTCTGTCATCTCGCCCACGTTTTCATATGGTCTACTAAATGTCTTAAGTCGAAATGTTCCGATCTTCGTATGTTCGCTCGCCTATGAAACTGTCAAGCGGTCTTCTGCTCGGCAAGTTTCAACGAGCGGATCATCTCCGCACGCATCGCGAACTTCTGTACCTTCCCCGTGACAGTCATCGGCAATTCGCTCACAAAGCGGATGTACTTGGGCACCTTGTAATGGGCGATCTGCCCACTGCAGAAGTCGCGGATCTCGTTCTCCGTCGCGCCCTCGTCCTGGCGGAGAACGATCCATGCGCACAATTCCTCACCGTTCTTCTCGTCGGGCACACCGAAAACCTGCACATTCTGTATTTTTGGATGTCTGAACAGGTACTCCTCGATCTCGCGGGGATAAATGTTCTCACCCCCTCGAATAATCATGTCCTTGAGCCTGCCCACGATGTTGCAATAGCCGTCGGCGTCGATTGTTGCAAGATCGCCTGTATGCATCCACCCATCAACGATGGCTTCGCGTGTCTTCTCTTCGTCTTCCCAGTAGCCCGGCATCACCGAGTATCCTCTCGTGCAGAGTTCTCCGGTTTCGCCGATCGCTACCGTGTCGCCCGAGGCATTGACTATCTTTACCTCCAGATGCGGCTGTATGCATCCCACTGTTGTCGTGCGCTTGTCCAACGGATCGGCCGTCCCGCTCTGGAACGACACAGGACTGGTCTCCGTCATGCCGTACGCGATCGTCACCTCGCGCATGTGCATTCTGGCGACGACCTTGTTCATCGTCTCGACGGGACAAGGCGATCCCGCCATGATTCCGGTTCGCAGACTGCTCAGGTCAAACGACGCAAATTCCGCGTGTCCTAACTCGGCAATGAACATCGTGGGCACACCGTGAAGCGCGGTGCAACGCTCTTGCGCAACGGCCTCAAGGGTTGCACCTGCATCGAAGCCTTCTCCGGGAAATACCATTTTAGCGCCGACCGACACACAGGCCAGCACCCCGAGAACCATGCCGAAGCAGTGGTAGAGCGGCACAGGGATACAGAGCGCGTCAGCCTCGCTCAGCTTCATCGCCATAGCGACAAAGCGCGCGTTGTTGACGATGTTGCGATGTGTCAGCGTTGCACCCTTCGGACTACCCGTGGTGCCACTGGTGAACTGAATATTGATCGCGTCATTCGGAGAAAGGGTTTCTCCCACGGCGTCAATCGCTGCGCGCCCCTTGTCACGAAGCAGTTCCTCCCCGGCCTGCATGAGCGCGGAGAACGGCATTACGCCCGATATGCCTGAATCGGTCACGCTGACTACCGCGCGAAGTGCCGGTAAGCGAGCACTATTCAGTTGGCAAGGCGGATGCGACCTGAGCTCGGGTGCGACGTCGAGCAGCATCGAAATATAGTCCGACGTTTTGAATTTCTGCGCCGTGACGAGTGCCTTGCATCCCACTTTTCGTAAGGCATACTCTAGTTCCGATACGCGATAGGCCGGGTTGATGTTAACCAGCACCGCACCGATACGCGCTGTTGCGAACTGCGTGAGCAACCATTCAAACCGGTTGGGCGACCACATGGCGACGCGGTCGCCCTTTTCGATTCCCAAGGACAGGAGCCCCGCGGCAAGGTGGTCGACATGCCCGTCGAATTCACTCCACGTCCACCGTACGCCTTGCTCCCGGAATACCACTGCTTCCTGGTCGGGCAGCCGGCGGGCCGTTTCCCTCAGAAACTCGCCGACTGTCAATTCGCTCAACGGAATGTCTGTTGCGCCCCTTACGTAAGCAAGGCCGTCGGCAGGCGCAATCAACGCAGGGGAACCGCGCAAAGTTTGCATGAAACTATCCTCGATCACTGCTGTGCACTTCTGGGCACGAATTCATCGGACCACTGCTTCGGGCTATTTCCCGTGGAATACGAGGTCGCCCGGCTCCTCGTCGCGGTCGAACGCCTCAGCCGTATTGAGGAAGCCCCGCTTCGCGTCTTCCGTCTTGTATAGGTCCATGGTGATGTCCAGCATCGCTACGTCAGCGCCGGCAGCGCCGCCGCTTGACCATGTCTTGAGAAGTGTTCGCGTCGCTGCGTACGAAAGCGTGGGGCCGTCGGCAAGACGCGCGATCAGCTCGTTGGCAACACGTTCGAGCGATTCAGGTTCTGCCACGTGCGTGGCGATTCCGAGCTCGCCCGCCACGCCACCAGGAATAGGCTCGCCAAGCATCGAAAAACGGGATGCGCGGCTGCGCCCTACGCGCTCGGCCAGCCGCTGCAGCGCGCCCGCAATGGGAAGCATCGCTGTTGTTACCTCGACGCATCGGAACACCGCATCGGTTGACGCGACGATAAAGTCGCAATTCAGTGCGAGCTCGAATCCGCCGCCGAACGCCAGACCCTGCACCACGGCGACGGTCGGCACGCGCAGCGCCTCGATCGCGCGATACGAACTGTTGATGTGCGCCACGAACGTGCGAAACCAGTTCAGGTCTTTGTCCGGCCATTCGCGCACCTCTCCGCCAAGACTGAAGTTCGGCCCCTCCGCACGAACGACGAGCACCCGGATATCGCTTTCGCTGGCTTCGTGAACTGCCTCCTGCAGGCATTGTGCGAAGCGCACATCGAGCCGGTTGTAGGGGGGATTCGCCAGTACGATATGACCCACCTTCCCGTGACGCTCAAAACGTATGCTTTTCATTGCAGACCTCGATTTATCATTCAAAATTACGACACGTCCATAACGGCTTGACGGATCCGCTATTCACGACAGCTGCCCGTCGAGCGGAATGACTGGGAGCAGCAGATGCGATGGGCGATCGTCGTCCCGGTAGATCTTGTGCGTGACCGTATTGCTATTGCATACGTGATACGGGATGTACTCGACGTCGGTCATCGCGCCCGTTCCGGTAGGCACGTCAAGACTGCAGATCTCGACACAGATTCGATGGCCGGCCTTGAACTGGTTGGCCGTGGCGAGGATCTGGATTTCATACTTGACGATCTCGCCGGGCGTCACCGGCGCGATCGATTCCTTCGTCAGCTTGTGGAACGGTTCGGCGGGCGTGGACCGGTCAGGATCCGTTGCGCGATACGACGCTTTGAGCCAGCCGCGTGTCAGTTCGCGCTCCGGCAGCGTCTGCGGCACCGAGCGTTCGCCGACACGCGCCGTCACGACCGATACGTCGGGACCAACATCCTTTAGTATAACGATCCAGTTCGTGTCTGGCTGGTCGAGCTCGGCATAGAGCGTCAGCGAAATCGGACCGGCCACCAGCACGTCGTGCGGCAGCGGATCGGTCATGTAACGCAGGCGCTCCACCTTCGACGTCTTTTTGAGCGGCATCTGCGTGAAGACGTCAGGCTCCCTGTGCGCATCGCCGACTTCCGCAGCAGGTCGCGGTGCATTCGTGGAAAGCTGCTCCCACGCCCCGAGGTAGTACTTCACCCACTGCGTCTCGGGCAGGGGCCAGTCCGTGCCGGTTCGCCATTCGTTGGCGCCCATGACCCAATATCGCACCGGCGGTTCATCCATGATGCCGTTGTCGATACCTTTGAGCCAGTGGTCGTACCAGCGAATGACCTCGTCATGGTATTGGTGGAACGGTCGCTCCAGATGTGCTGGCCCAGTGAAAACGAGCTTGCGCGGCTGTTTGACATTCTTGAAGTAGTGCTGCGCACCAAGCCAATGCAACTTGTACGTGTAAGCGTAGGCGCCGGAACCGGTATAAAACGGGACCTTGATCTTGCTGAAAGCCTCTTCAGCCCGCTCGACGGTCCCTTCCTCCTCCCAAGGGTTCGTCATGATGTGATACATCACCCACGTTCGCTGCCCTTTTTGCGTCAGGATGTTGTACAGGTTGATGTACATCTTGTAATCGGGGTTGCGCATCGCTGCACGCCAGAGCGCCTCCTGCGCGTCGGGCAGCTTTCCGGGCACGCCGCGCGGCTCGTGGACGGTGCTGAAGACGTCAAGCAGGTACGGAAACGTGTGGATGACACCGCCCGGATTGAAATCGCGAAACCCGAACATACCGCCGTACGCGCTGCAGGCGTCGTACGGAAAAATCGCCTTGAGCGCCGGGTGCCCTTGCGCGGCCGCTTGCCATTGTTCACCGGCGAAGCCCGAAATGCCGACCATCCCGACGTTGCCGTCCGACCACGGCTGCTGCGTGATCCATTCGATCATGTCGTAATGGTCGGTATCCGCTTCGCCGTAGTGACCTTCTGACTTGGCGGATCCTCGAGGTTGTGCAATGACGTGCACGTAACCGTTGGCGATAAAGCGGCGGGTATCCCCCGCTTCCACCGGCCCGAACCAGAGCGGCGCATGCGCGGGCTGCGGAGGCAGCACATCAGCAATGTCCGGGCCCTGAAGATCCTTGTTGTGCAGCGCTGACGCGTACAGCACCGGATACTTGCCCTCTCCGTCTGGCCGATAGACGTCTACAGCGAGACGCGTTCCATCACGCATCGCTACGACGAGGTCGCGTTCCTCAATCATGTCTCCTCCACTTGGCTGGATGTTTCCATTCAACGGGCGGTCGTATCCGCTCCAAAATTCACGGTTGCTCCCGGACGTGCGCTTCGCGTTCGACCTGTCGAGCGGCACAACTCGGTAGCCTCTGAGATTCACTATACTTCACACTCGTAAAGTATGCAAGACGAACCGAACTACGAGACGCTCCGTTGGACNTATCCAGGTTCGGCGTGCGGAAATGCGCCGACGTTCAGCGGCGTGTGCATCATCGTCGCGATGCGGCGTAACGACACTGCATTGCGGCGGAAGGCCTCGCCCTNTATGGTGGGGAGGATGTCAAAGAACGTGGGCAGAACCGCACAAGCCGCTGAAGTCCAGAGCGTCGTGGCCGCTCAAGTGGTGTGCCACCACCCGTGGCGCAGCACTGCGCGAACGTCTAGCGGGCAAGCAATCGGGCTGCGTTTTCCCCATACACCTTGTCCACGTCAATACCGGCAATACGGATGTCGTCGAGCACGCTCCCGAATTGCCGGATTGCGGCCGTCGGGGCAAAGGGAAAGTCGGTTCCGAAAAGGATGTGGTCAGGATCAGCGACCTGCGCCAGAGCTGCAAGAGGCGCATTGCCAGCGGAGAGCGCCGTGTCGAAGTAGAACGATCTTACGGCTGCGAATGTGTCGCCGACCCGCTCGGCGGCCCCAGGCATCATCGAAATGGAAAGCGCAAGGCGTGGCACGAGATACGGCAGCGTGCCACCGGCGTGCGACAGGATAAAGCGAAGATTCTTGAAGCGGTTCGTCGCGCCTGAAATGATCAGGCTTGCGGCCGTACGTGTCGTCTCGAATGGATATTCGAGCACGGACGCCGGCGCGACACGTGGTACATCATGAGGTGGCTGGTTCGGGTGAACGAACGCCACGGTGCGGCGCCTGTCCAGTTCCTCCCACAACGGAGCGAAGTGCTCGTCGCCCAGGTACATTCCGTTATAGTTCGTGAAGACGATAAATCCATCCACCTTCAGCTCGTCAAGACAATAACTGACCTCCTTCAATGCTGCATCGACATCTGGCAACGGCAAGCTCGCGAAGGACCCGAACCGTCCGGGATACCGCGACCTGAGTTCCGCTGCATGGTCGTTGCATTTTCTCAGCAGCGTGGGGGCATCTGGCAGCGTGGGGCCGGAGGATATGGATAGGATCCCCTCGTCTATGCCATTCTCGTCCATCATGGCGATCGCGGCTTGCTCNGACCANGTGGGAGCCACACCGCTCGGCATGGCGGCATTCAGCAAATCGAGACCTACGGCGTCCAAGTAAAGCTTCGGCAGAAAATGCTGATGTGTATCGATCTTTCGCTTAGTCATTATTTCGTCTCCAAGGTGATATTCGACGCGTTCCGAGGCGACAGACACCGAGCCCCCTCTCGTTAGATTCATCTAATACGTACTTCTGTGCTGTTCGGTAACGGCGGATCTTGCGTCGATACCAGATTGCTGCTCTCCCTGTGTTCGTTCGATAGCCGCTGCTGCGCAGAGAGAACCCGGGCCATGACGAGCATGCATGCACTCGCGGTCAAAAGCGGTATCGACAACAAGACGCACACGATCAGAAAGGGAAAGCCCGATATGACGATTACGCCGATCAACGACGAACCGATGATTGACCCGAGGCGCCCTACTGCGACCGTCCATCCGCCACCCGACGCACGAAGCGCTGTCGGATAGAAGATGCCGGGAATGGTGTTCACGCAGGTCAGCGGGCCGCCAATTGCCAGCCCCGCCATGAAGACGACACCCGCCTGCCACGACGCCATTTCCGACATGCCCAGGGCAATGACAAGCAATGAGCCTGCTCCGAATGCCCCCGCAACAACCGAGGCCACGTTATAGCGACGCACGAGGAAAGCGAAAAGCACCGCCCCGCCCAGCGCGCCAAACTGGAACATTGACGATACTTGCGACGCGTCGTGCATGGTGAGGCCAGACTGCTTCAAATGCGTAGGCAACCAGCTGCCGACCAGGAAGAACACGAGGTACCCCGCAAACTCGGCAATCCACGTCAGTACGGTGCCCAGCCGATACGCCTTTGCGACGAGTGCCAGACTTCCGCCTGTCGAACCTGCAGGCGCGGCGATGACGAAATCGATACCGGAGCAATCGACGGCCGGGAAGACGCGCTCAACGATTCGCCGCACGGCTACAGCGGGCTTGCGGCTCGCTACCATGTAAAGCGGCGACTCAGGCACAAGCCATACAAACGCGACGGACACGCAGAGCGGCAACGCGCCACTTAGAACCAGCATGCCCCTCCAGCCTAGTGCGCCGATCGCTAAAGACGTCACGAACCCAGCGGCAGCCGCACCAAAAAGAAATCCGCAAAACAGCGAGGCGAGCATCACGGGGCGCAAGCGGTCGGGGCTATATTCCGCAACAAGGGAGGATGAGGCAGGCATTGCGGCCCCCACACCGAGACCGGTTATGAACCGCAATATCACGAGTTGCAGTATCGACTGTGCCTCACTCGACGCGAGGCCCGCTATGCCAAACCACGTGATCGCCACGATGCACACGACCCGGCGACCGACCCGATCGGCCATCGTCCCGCCAACGATCGACCCAATCAGCAATCCACACAAGCCCAATGCAACCAATGGCGCAAGCGCAGCTGGAGAAAGATGCAAATCGTGGCTGACGGCAGGCGCAATGAACGCCATCACGATCGTATCGAATCCCTCTATCGCGACAGCAGCAAAGCACACAAAGAACACCGTCCACTGCTTCTTTCCCATGGGCATGGAATTGAAGAATTCGCGAATGTCGGGTTGACCAATGCCGGTATAGTTCATTGCCTTTCCTCGAATAACAGCGGACAGGGGCGCCGTGGTTGATCGTGCGTAGTCGATACCAGTACCGACGTCTGCACCACTAACGCACCTTTCCGCGTAATCAGAACTTGTGACGTATCCCAACGCGCAACATAGCTTGTGTTTGCCCGCTGGATGGGGTGGTGACGTAGGTGATTTGCGCCTGTTTCGCTGAGCCACCCGCCTTCATCAGTTCGGTAGCGAAGTAGATGTCGGTTCGCTTGGACAGGAAATAGTCCGCAAACAAACCGGTCGCGCGATAGATCGGAGCGGCGCCTGTTGCGCTGAGCTTGCCGTGCGTATAGACGTACACGACACCGGTAAGCAGATCCGGCGCCACCATGTAACCGACGTTTGCCTCATAGTTGTCAAAGCGAACATCGCTGCCGAGGAACGCGTTCTTGAAGCGGGTCGTCGTGTACTCGAGTCCGATCGTCGCATTGCCGATCTTGTAGGTTCCGCCAGCACCGGCTATCGCCTGGCTTTGTGCATTGGGGACATACGCGGCAAACGTGACGGTTCTCGGCGCGATGCTGTCGAACACGGCGGCATACGGATTCTTGATGTACGTGTAGGCGGCGGCCACGTAGAGTGGGCCGCCGGCGTAGCTGATTCCGACCGATGTGACGCTATTGGTCGAAAACTGTCCCGCCTGACCGCCAAAGCTATACAGTGCGCCGAGCGAAAAGCCCGCCACCGAGGGGCTGACGTACTTGACGGCGTTGTTGATCCGATTGGATCCGGCGGTGTTGTCGATGTCACCGGCATGGGCAAAGTAGACTGACCAGTTCAGGCCCGCATCGACCTTTGACAACAGATCGGCTACCTCTTCGTACTGGCGCCCCAGTGTAATCGTTCCATAGTTGGTGGAGATGCCAACATAAGAGGACCGTCCGAAGAGACGCCCATTGTTGGTCACGTTTCCGGTAGAAGGATCAAAGCCGTTCTCTAGCACGAAGATCGCTTTCATACCGCCGCCAAGATCCTCCGAGCCCCGTAGCCCCCACCTGGAGATCGAAGCGCCACCGCTCTGAAGCTGCCAGTTCGAATGCCCATTCTGGTTGGTGGTGTAGGTTATGCCTTCGTCAATGATCCCATACAGCGTCACGCTGCTCTGGGCATATGCTGTCGCGGAAGTAACGAGCAGCGCGACGCACGACAATCGTTTCATCTCCAGTCTCCTGTCTCCGTTTGTTCGTACCATTCGCTGGCTCAGCCGCGGAATCCGCACGAAGTCTTATAATTTTTCCGTTCGTATAGTTTAGTGTAGTCGTAACCTTCACACTCGTACAGGATTAATGCACTGGTGATATCCCTATGGAAACTCGGACTTGCAAACGGGCAGCAGCCCCATGGCGGGGCTGCTTGCGGTGAGCGTGAAACTTCCGCGGCGTCCGATGGAGGTACGCGAACAGGGACTGATGGAGTAAGAGCCCGAATGGCGGGTCTGCGGCAAGATGGCGTTGCGGACGTACAGCCTGACAATGCCTTTATGAGAGTGTGCCTGCCGGACCGTCACAGGTACTACGCGCGCTGGGGTTGCGCGTTGAACGAATCGCGACTGGCGATTTGCTAAATTGTGCTAAGCGGCTACTCCATCTCCGGCGACGTGTTGCGATTCGACCGATCCTCGTCGCTGCGCGTCGGCACACGAAAAAAACGGCATTCGCAGGCTGAACGCGGCCAGGGCCTCAATGCCTGACAAACTCGGCGACGCGCTGATGAAACTCCTTCGTCGCGGCGCATTTCAAGAACGCGCGCTTTTCGTGTTCGAGGTGTTGCTGGAGGCCGCCCTCCGAGGCCATGCTGACGAGGGACTTCATCTGGTTGACGGCTAACGGCGGCAATTCAGCGATCTTCTGTGCGATTGCAAGCGTGACCTGGTCCAGCTCCGCCGAGTCCGTCACACGCTGCACAAGCCCCATTGCGCTCGCGTCATCTGCGCCCAATGCGTCTCTTACTAGCAGAACCTGAAGCGCCTGGGCCGCCCCAAGCCGGGCGGCCAAATGAAAGGACAGCCCTCCGTCTGTCGAGGTACCGAGCTTCGCGTAGCCGACGACAAATCGGGCAGCGCGCGACGCGACCACTAGGTCGCACGCCATGGCCAGCGAGAACCCCGCGCCCGCCGCCGCGCCCTGCACGCTCGCGATAACCGGTAGCGGCAAATGCCGTATCGCCAGAATGACCGCGTTCAGCGCGTCGATCAGCGACTCCAGCGAACCGTCCGATCTTTCGAGACCGTCGAGAATCTGGACGAGATTTCCACCGGCACAAAATATGTTCCCTGTGGCCCGCAGTATCACCGCGCGATACCGNCCGGAACGTTCGACGTCGCCAAGTGCCCGCAGCATCGCGTCGCAGAACGAAAGATCGATTGCGTTCGCCTGCTCATCATTTCCCATGGTAACGACTGCGATGTCGCCGATCGACGTGTGGGTGACCTTGTTGTCCATTTGACGTGGCCCGGAAGAAATCAATTCGAGAGTCGGCTCAGGTTCTTTGCACGAGACAGAGCCACGCGGTGCTGAATGGGCACGAAGATCACCTCCGACGCGAGCGCGTCGCAACACCGGTCCGCTGCCCACGCTGCCCGTGGCGCGCCCGGCAGTCCGCCAGCCCACTATACTTTACTTTCGTTAAAATCAAAAGGCTTGGACAGGTCTAAGCGCAACGGCCGCGCTGGGTGCGTAATGCCGACGATTCCTGTGATGGACGTAGGCGGGCAGTGGGAGACTTCCGTTGTATTATACTTTTGGTTAGTTTTTCCCTGCCCCAGGCTGGCGATGCGGACACGGTCGATAGTTCACCGGAACACCTATGAATAAGGCCCAGCGGAAAAGCACGACACGAGCGTCCCGGCAGTGACATTCCCATTCGAGTAGCCATATGGCACAACGCACAGCGTCCAGCAAGAAAACAGTCCAAAAGGGCCGTCCGACAGAACTCCGGCGCGCAGAGCAGCAACGGGCGCAGGAAACACGGGCGACAATTCTGAACGCAGCGCTCGCGGAATTTGCAGCGAAGGGCTTCGAGGCTGCGAGCATCCGTAGCATTTCTGAGCGGGTCGGATTGCAGCATCCGCTTATCACCTACCATTACCGGTCGAAAGATATTCTCTGGCAGGCGGTGGCGGAGCATGTTTTTGAACGCATCCGCGAGGCATGGGAGGTGTATATGACTGATACGCCGCCTTCCTGCGCCGCAGAGCGGGTACGACTGGTGTACAAGGCTCTGTTCCGGTTCACGGTTGATTTTCCCGAATTTCATCGCTTCATGCTCCAGGAATATCTTGGACATAGTCCGCGACTGCAGTGGGTCGCCGACACAGTGCTCAAACCGCTGATTAACTGGTTGCTACCGCAAATTCGAGCCGCACAAGATGAGGGTGCCTTACCCAAAGTCGAACCCATCATCCTCCACTACCTGTTGATCAGTCTGACGTCGACCCTTTCCGGTTTCGGCTCTGAGATGCAAGCAACGGCCAACATTTCCTCGTCTGATCCCGCCGTGGTTGATGCCTACTGGAGTACCGTCGAGGCGCTCGTCTTCAACCAACAGGCGCCCTCCCAGCGATCTAAAAAAAGCCCATTGGGTCCGGGCGACGCTAATAAGCAACCGCGCGTTTCGGGTCGCTCCAGGGCCGGCGGGTAAGACTCGCGTGAATAATGTAACGTCGAAAGTCGATGTATTTTGGCTCAGCACCATCTGAAGCTAGCAACGGCAAGGGAGCGAAATCGAAGCAATCGATGAGCCGCCACTTATAAGCGCCACATGCCTATAGCGCCACCTCGCTTCGAAGTCGCTGCTCCGATGTTCAGCGTGCCAATAGTGGCATTAGAGCGTCATTCCAGCGGGGAAATGCCGGCGAACCAAGGGGCATGACTGGACTTCCGGAAAAATCGCGATTTGTGGAGGAACTCGATTGGCTTCCGAAAAATTAACCAAATAACTTCCACAATTCACACCTTTAAACCATATAACTTCCGTGCTCTCTCCGACCCTCGTTCGAGCGAAAGACGAGCATGGGATATCCGAACTCGTAGAGATAGGTACGGCTTTCTCGGTACGCCCAGGCCACACGATGCAGCTTTCCAATTACCGCTACGACGACACCCCGACCACCTCAAATTTGGCCTTTGCGGACGTTCGCATGCAGCTGCTACCGTGGGCAGGAACGTCCGCCTTTTGGCAGGCGAGTCCCAGCCTCAAGTGCACGCAGCACCGAGCTGCGCTCCTCTTCCCCATAGACAAGACTGAACTGCCGCTTCAGTAGATCAATCGCCTCCGTGCGGATACTGCGAAGTGCGTCCGAAGCAACGGTGGCCCCTTGGTGAAACGTCACAGCAGAGGAACTGCTTGTTGTACCACTGATCTCCATAGCTTCATCGGGGCCGTTCGCGGCAACGCGGAATCATAGGTCACGCGAGCGACAGCTCCGCCCCGACGACCTGCCGGTTACCGATGCAACATGAAGGACAGTTGGTCGGCCGATATAGATAGTCCGTTCCGCTTCAGACCAGCCGTTTGCCGACGGCAGCGGCGAACGGCTGCTACCGACTTCGACGAATGAGTACTTTCGACTGCGGATTCAACCGCTTGCTTGCGCATTTTGTCGGCTGACCCGCCAGGGAAGCCCGTAAGGCCAGCCAGGCGAAGGGCGCGCTCGCGCTAGCTGCGACACGTAAGCCGCGCGTCGAGCCAAGCAAGGTCATCGCTGCAAAAAGGCCATCCAACAAGCGCGCGGCGGTTGCGTCGGTGGCAAGAAATCCCAAGGCGAGCGTGGGCTTGACCGGTGAAAAAGCACGAAGCGCTTACGGGCCAGTATCCCGGCGGTCGCCCGCTACTCGTTTGACGCGGGCAACGCCGCGCGCAGATTTGCGCGCACGCGCTTCTCGGCAAATAGCGACACGTAGTCCTGAATCAGCGCACCGTTGGCGACCTCGCGAAACGTGTCTTCATACATCTTCGCGACTGTTTCCGGAGGCGTGTGCGTCTGCGCTGCAATCGTTTGGACGAGTTCGTTTGAGTCACGCTGCGTCATGATGAGCTCCCTCGGCGGTCGCTGGATGGGTCATACGGGGTACGATTAAAACTCCTTATAACGTCTGAGACCAATTGAAAAGGCCTATCCAAACTGATTATCTAATTCACGAGATTGTCATATGTGAGCCCTTCACTTGCACTAACTCAATCGGCCCGAACACCGACGTTCTGAACGTCCAAGTGCAGCCGGTCCAGTTCGATTGCGTCAGGAATTCTTTCGAACTTGAGGACAGCCCGTGATGTGTGCCCGCTATTGC